>Ga0080064_1000893_pt1 | contig 69625 bp, 71 predicted proteins | sample Subgrocontami54m_FD_69260 | JGI IMG/M metagenome (GOLD analysis project Ga0080064, IMG submission 69260) | Subsurface groundwater microbial communities from S. Glens Falls, New York, USA - GMW46 contaminated, 5.4 m (SPADES assembly) (version 2) ...
TTTATCTGCGCACCGGCGAATATGAGGACGGCCGCATCGGCGAGATCTTCATCGACATGCACAAGGAAGGCGCGGCGCTGCGCTCCTTCATCAACAACTTCGCCATCGCGGTGTCGCTCGGGTTGCAATACGGCGTGCCGCTGGAGGAATATGTCGACGCCTTCACCTTCACCCGCTTCGAGCCCGCGGGCCCGGTGCAGGGCAACGACACGATCAAATACGCCACCTCGATCCTCGACTATGTGTTCCGCGAGTTGGCGATCTCTTACCTGTCGCGCTTCGACCTCGGCCATGTCGATCCGTCCGAGACGCAATTCGACGCGCTCGGCAAGGGCGTGGAGGAAGGCAAGGATGGTCGGCCCAATGCCGCGAATTACGTCTCCAAGGGCCTGACGCGCTCGCGCACCGACCGCCTCGGCGTCATCTCCGGCGGCGGCGGCTCTTCCGCTCCCTCCCCCGCAGGGGGAGGGTCAGCCGGCGAAGCCGGCTGGGGTGGGGCCAGCAACGTCACCGCCATCTCCTCCGCTGGCGCGCGCGGGGAAATCTCCGGCGCCACGGCGCTGAAATCCGAACCCGCGCAAAAACTCTCGCCCACGCAAGCGCTGGAACAGGACGCCCGCGCGCACGTCTCCGAGAAACGCGCGGAGGCGAAAGCCAAGGGCTACGAAGGCGAATCCTGCGGCGAATGCGGCAACTTCACGCTGGTGCGCAACGGCACCTGCATGAAATGCGATACGTGTGGGAGCACGACAGGGTGTTCGTAACCTCTTTCGTCATCCTGAGGTGCTCGCCGCAGGCGAGCCTCGAAGGATGACTCATAATCGTCATGGCCGGACTTGTTCCGGCCATGACGAAGTAAGTGACAAGCGTGAAAAGCATTTTTTAGGAGATATTTTTGAGCAAGTCCCCCAAAGAGGAAGCGCAGGCGCGCGCGGAAGCGAGCTTCAAGCGCAAGGAAGAGCGTGTGCGCGAGGGCAAGGTTGCGATGGCCGAATACGAGGCTTCCACCCGCGCCACGCGGGACAAGACCGCGCGGCTGCGCGAGCTAAGGCTCGCCAAGGAAGCTGCCGATCAGGAGGCCGCGAAAAACGCGCCGCCTCCTGTGAAGCCCGCGCCGAAAGTAAAGCCTGTTGCAAAGGCGAAGCCCGCTCCTAAGGCGAAACCGGCGGGGAAAGAGAAGAGGAAGTGAGCCGCCCAACGCACGAACGATGGGGGCCGATCAACGACGACTAAATTGAAAACACTCTCCATTCGAGAAGTACAGGATGCCACACTCGCGGCACTGTCGATAATCCGCGATGAGATTGCGTTTCTATTTTCCCAACCTGTTTGTGGCCCAGCCTCTATCGTGCAAACGTTGCGCCTACTCGTCCACTACAAGTCCGAGCGAAGCCAGGCAGTTTCTCTGTTATTAAGCCACGGCTATTCTTGGGACGCAGAGATCGTACTTCGTTCCATTTATGAGACAACTGCGAAAATCGTTTTTATATGTTCCGCTGAAGAAACAGAACAGGAAATACTCATCGCCGAATTTTGGCAGGGTCTCGGCGCCATTAACGATCAAAAGCGAGCTCGAAAAGCGGAGTTGACAGAAAAGCTTTTCAAAAATCATGACCCGTTTTCTGCAGCAGTGTTCTCCTTACTGCAGAACAAGAAACTCTTCAGTTTGGATCGATCAACAAATAGGATGCAACGAAAGGTTTTGGAGCGCAAATGGTCGTTTTCAGAAATATTAGAAACTCTTAGCAATCGGCATCTTGGAGAGTGGTCTCTTAAAGAGATCAAGTCCCTTTTGCATATGTATGGGACGGCAAGCCACTTAATTCATGCAAACCAAGGAGCGCTTAACCTGATGATCGATCGGGTCCTGCGCGATCCGGCGGAGCGTCAGTTACTTGAAAACGCTCATGCATGTCGCATCATGTACGACCAGGTGAGCATGTCATTTTTTTGCGCTGAGGCTTTGCGCGTGAATTTGAAGACCGCGTTCAGACAACGGGATGGAATCGTCAGCGCCCTGGGACGCCTTAGTGCCCTAACCAGCCCGTTTCAAAAAGTCTTCGCTGAAAGCCAAACAGAATTCTACGAAATGCACGCTATGGATAGTCCTGAGTCGTCAGCATGGAATGGTTAGCTTGGCTTTCAACATTGAGCGCCTGGGCGCTTTTAATAGTTGTTTTCGGCGCGAGACATTGGATTGTCTCTCGCATCCAAAAAGGTGTGCAGCATAAATTTGACGAGAAGTTAGAGAGCATACGGGCAGATCTTCGCAAGAATGAGGAACTATTCAAGAGCGAGTTACGGGCGAAGGAGGTCGAGATCGCTGCGTTACGGGATGGAGTATTGGGCGGGCGAGCGAACAGGCAAGCTCTTCTGGACAAGCGGCGAATAGAAGCCGTTGAGCGTGTCTGGGCAGCCGTAAATACTTTGGGAGCTTACAAATTTATTTCGGCTTCCATGGCAATAGTGAATTTTGATGTAGCGGCTAAGGAAGCGCCACGGAATGAAAATGTACGAAAGTTTTTTGAGCTTATTGGAAGCCAAGTCCCTGCGGGCAAAACCGTAGATCATCCAGCTAAAAATGAGCAGCCCTTCGTTTCACCACTCGCTTGGGCATACTTCTCAGCGTATCAAGCGATCGTCATCGGCGCATATGCGCAGGCTAAAATTTTGGAAATCGGCTTGGAAGAACCGGGGAAATTTTTAAATAAAGATTACGTTCGTAATTTGCTCAAGGCTGCACTACCGCATCAGAGTAAATTCATTGATGAGTACGACACTAATACATATTACTACTTGCTCGATGAGCTTGAGAGCAATCTTCTCTCCGAACTGAGAAAAATGCTTGAAGGCAAAGATATTGACCAAGCGAGCGTAGCTCAATCGGCGGAAATCATGGAAATGGTAAAGAAGGTAAGGGAAGAAAGTACCGAGCAAGTCGCTAAGGCGGTCACCCCCGCTTAGCGTCGTCAAACAACTCTGCCAGCTTCACATCTAGCGCCGCCGCGATACGCCCGAGCTTGTCCAGCGTGACATTGCTTTTGCCGGATTCGATCTCGCTCACCTGCGCTTGGCGCACCCCGGCGGCGTCGGCCAACTCTTCCTGACTGAGGTCGCGCAACTGGCGCAGCCTACGCACATTGCGCGCTAGGACTCGCCGTGCCTGAATGTCCCCTCGGGCCATGTCCGAGGGATGACGTTCAATTCACTAACACGCTATACGATTTATAGTATAATATACAATGAGTTGCGCGGCTTCTCCAACCTCGCATTCCTCTCAGTTGCGGATATCATACGATATATCGTATAGATTGCGTGTGCCGCATATTCAGCCTTCCGCCCGCGATCTTGCCGATGCAGGAGTCATCGAACAATGGCGTCTGCTTTCGATTCCGCATAGCGCGGATATCCTCGTCGGCTCCGTCGGCGTTCGTATTATCGCCGACTTCGTTGTTGCCGTTGACCGCATCGCCGGTTGGGCGCGCACATCGGAAGGTTGGTTTGTGCTCGGTGAGAAGGCACGCGAGCGTCCGGACATCTCGATCGATTGGAATGAGCGCTTGCGGCAAGACCCGCTACCCCATGACGCCGAAGGCTTGCTCGCCTGGGCGATGCGAAACATCTTCGATTGAGGCGCAAGCCAAATAATCCGTGAGTCGCTGGTTCAAATCGGGTCCCCGCTACCAGTCCTGAGCGCATCAACCTCTCCGCCGTCATGCCCGGGCTTGACCCGAGCATCCATGATCGGCGCAACCCAGGCTGTGCCTTACATCAAGGCCGTCTTTGATGAATCTCATCGTGGATTGCCGGGTCGAGCCCGGCAATGACAGGCGAGAAGCTCACACCCACCGCTTTATCGGCCCCGCCTGCGGCGTCGGGTGATCGAGTTCGATGAAGGCTTCGTCCACATAGCACCAGCCCCAGCCTTCCGGCGGATCGTAGCCCTCGATGATCGGGTGGCGGGTCTTGTGGAAATGCGCGGTGGCGTGCCGGTTCGGGGAATCGTCGCAGCATCCGACATGGCCGCAGGTGCGGCACAGCCTTAAGTGTACCCACCCGTCTCCGGTCTTGAGACATTCCTCGCAGCCGCGCGCGCTCGGCGTCACGTCGCGGATCGCGTCAGCGTGGGTGCATGCACTCGCCATCGCCTGTCCTCTCCTCACCCCTTCTTCTTCGCCTCGAACACGATCGCCTGCAGCGGCATGCGCCCGGGATCGGCACCGAACTCGGCGCGAAGTTTTTTCACCACCGCCGCGTGGACTTTTTCCGGCTCGCCGCCGCGCGCGCGGATCTGTTCGATCAGTGGATTGCCATAGACGATCCCGCGCGCGAATGCGTCCGGGTCCGGGATCTCCTTCTCCAGCTTGACCACCGAAATGGTGATGCCGGTGAAGCCGGCTTCCGTCAGCGCCTCCTTGATCGGATCGATCTGCGCGTAAGAGAACGGCACCTTGTAGAATTGCGGCGGGTCGGCGGGGAAAAAGCTTCCCGCCACGTCATGCGCAATCCGGCCGAACGGGTTGTGGCGATGCGCGTCCCACACATTGAACAGGTAGCGCCCGCCGGGCGCCAGCACGCGAAAAACCTCGCGATAGGATTTGTCCTTGTCCGGATAGAACATCACGCCGAATTGGCACACCACCGCGTCGAAGCTTGCGTCCTGAAACGGCAGCGCCAGGGCGTCGGCGGGCTGAAACTCCACCTTCTCGCCGGCGCGAAATTTTCCGCGCGCGATTTCCAGCATCGGCGGGTTGAGGTCGGTCGCCGTCAGGCGCGTTCCGGCGGGCAAGGCGTCGCGCAAGGCGCGGGTGACGATCCCGGTGCCGGCCGCGGTTTCCAACACACGCTTCGGATTGCCGGTCGCTGCCCGCCGCGCGATGTCGGCGGCGTAATCGGCAAAGATCAGCGGGCCCAGGCCCTGATCGTAATGCTGCGGAATGCTGCCGGTGAATGCCGCGTCACTGCTCATGCAAAATCTCCCTTTGCGGCCTCAAGAATAGCGCGGGGTCGATCCGAAAATCGAATCTGGTCATTCCGGGGCGCGGCGAAGCCGCGAGCCCGGAATCCATAACCCCTGCGATGCGATTGCCGCAGAGACAGGGATTATGGATTCCGGACAGCCTCGCTTCCGCTCGGCTTCCGGAATGACGAGATGCAAGCAGCCCTTGACTTCGCCTCTGCCATGTGATTAAATTCCTATGCCTTGCTCGTCCGGGGGCGCCATCATGAGGCGTCTTGATTGGCGGAGCGGGGTGCGGTTCCCGCGGGCGTGCCTCGCAAGCGCATCTCCGGGAGGCCTCGGGTAGCCGTCCGCTCCAACTACGTGGGGCTGCCTTGAATGGCTGGACGGGCACGGACGAAGGGTGGCGAAAGCTGCCCTGCTAGGGAGGGCGAAGAGTCCTCCGTCCAGTGGCCGGAAGCACGGCCCCGGGGACAGAAAAGCCGCCAGTGGAGCGCCGGGAGGCGCGGCATCCTCGCCGGGATGCCCACGCCGCAGGGCGTGATTTGTTTGGTGCGCCGCTCGGCGCTCCGCTCCCTCGGTTTATCCGAGGGGCACAGAAAGAGAAGGCGCACCCGGCGCCTTTCAAAAAATACGGGCGATGACGCTTGGCCGTTTAAAATTTCAATCGGCATCGGAATATGCAACATAGCAAGACATGGATGCATGATCGGAGAAAACCGTGCCACAGAACCCAAACTTGCTCTACATCATCGTCGCCGTGCTCGCCATCACCAGCGTGGTGCTCGGCTACCAGCTTTATGAGGCGAAGAAGGAGCCAAAGGGCATGCAAATCAACATCGGCCCCGGCGGCGTCTCGATGGAAAAGAAATAAGCGCCCGCGCCGCGCTATTTCCCGATCGCCGCGATCACTTTCGGCAACAGCCCGGCGGCGATGGCCGCGTGTCCCTGCGCATTGTAATGCTGCCCGTCGGGATCGCGCGTGCTGTTGTTGGCATAGGCGCTGATGCGGTCCAGCAGGATCACCTTGATGCCGCGCGCCTGCAGCTTGCTGGTGATCGTCGCCGTGTTGCCGCCGGCTTCGCTGGCGACACCCTTGCGCTCGTCGTTGCCGCCGGTTTGCAGGATCACGATCTGCGTGCCGGCCGGTACCGCCGAATCCAGCCGCGCCAGCATGCCGCCGGTGGTGTCGCCCGCGATCCCGGCATTGGCCACACGCGCGTCATAGCCTTTCGCCTTCAGCAGCGCCTCAAGTTGCGCGGGATAAGCCTGGTTTTTGTCGACGCCGCCCGGGTGCGTTCCCTGGCCCCTGCCCGCGGTATTGCTGGCGCCGAGCGCGACGATATTCACCGTCGTGGCATTCGCACCCCACGTAACGAGCATCGGCGCGAGCAGGGCCAGCGCCATCATAATCTTACGCATGCCGACCTCCCGGAAAAAGCGGCCGCGATTCTAGGACCGGGCGCACTGACCCGCAATGGCTCTTGCTTCAGATTGACGCTAAGTGCGTTGCGACAGGATTATTGCAAGCCGAAGAAGCCGCGGCCGGCCGGCGGCGCAAGCTCCGCGCTGCGGGACGGACGATACTCGCCATCCGCCACCGTGCCGACCTCAAGGCTGCCGTCGGCGCGCCGGTACACCGGCACGCGCCGGCCATCCGGCATCACCTGGTCATAGACGCGCACCAGCCGCTCGACCGACGCCGCGTCAGGCGCGCGGACGATTTTCGCTTTCGGCTTCGGGCCTGAGGCGGCTGGCTGTTGCGCGGCTGGCGCAGCATCGGCACGTGCCAGAGCTCCCGACAGCAGCGCTTCCTTCGCGGCCTGCGCCTGGGCGCAGGCGCGCCGCGCGGTGGGCTTTTCGGCGCAAAGAGCGGAGAGCTTCACTGACGGCTGCGCCGCATCCGCGTAGGCGGCGGCGGTTTCACTCGAAATTGTGGCCGTCTCCCCGGGTGCCGCTGCTTCCGTTTTCGCGGGCGAAGGCGCGTCGAACTGCTGCTGCCCTTTGGGAAGCTGTAAAATCTGTGGCAGCGCCAGCGCAGACCCAAACAAAACGCTGACGCCGAGCGCAATCCCAACACCGCTCAGCCGCCGGCGCGGCCGCTCGAGGTTGATATAGGGTTGCCGGGCGACCGGCTTTTCAAATGATGGAAACAGGAAGCGAAAGAGAGACATCAATTTCCTCTGACCCGACGGCTGTGAACGACCTTGATGAAACGCCGCGGAACCGCGCGGGTTCCTCAGATAATCCGAGTGGTTAGCCTTGGTGGCGGTCCGAATCGCCTCTTGTATCGATAAATATCAAGGCGGAAGCGCGGCGTGCTCAACTATTTGGGGATAGCTCCATTGCGGCTATCGGGCATGGAAATATTCCTATAAACGTCTTGCTTTTGGCCTCTGGCGAAAAGGCTATGGTCCGGTAATTCTCTCGTTCCCTTGCAAAGGATAGCCACTCCATGCCGATTTCCATGTATGCCGTATCCATTCCCGTTTTCGTGCAGCATCTGACCGCGCTTTCCGGCGTCCTGGACAAGGCTGCGGCCCATGCGGAAGCGAAGAAAGTCGATCCTTCCGTGCTGCTGAACATGCGGCTTTATCCCGACATGTATCCGATGTCCCGCCAGGTGCAGGAGGCAACCAAGCATGCCGCCCGCGTCAGCAGCCTCTTGGCAGGCGTGAGCGCGCCCGAGTTCCCGAACACGGAAACCAGCATTCCCGAGTTGAAGCAGCGCATCGGCAAAACGGTGGAATTCCTCAAGGGGCTGAAGCCGGCGCTGATCGAGGGAACCGAAAACAAGGAAATCAAGGTCAAGGGTTCCAGCGGCGAGCGCACTTACACGGGGCAATCGCTGTTGCTGGGACACTCGCTGCCGAATTTCTATTTTCACTGCACCACTGCTTATGACATTCTGCGCCACGCTGGCGTCGATATCGGCAAGCGGGATTTCATAGGAACGCCGGCCAAATCCTGACGCAGTTTGACGGCGGCCTTGGTGCACCGGTCGCAGGATTGCCATGCCGATAAGGTTAATTGGCGATCAGTAAAGCCCTGTAAAGCCAAGACTCGCAGCATGGTCTTGTTCATGCCAGAATGTCGCGAAATCACACTTAGGTGATGCCCGGATACCGCTTAGGCGGGCCTGGAAACATGCTTCCCGCTTATGCGGAATGGAGGAAAGCGATGCGTTTTGGTGGTTATTTCCTGGCACTATCAGTCTCCTTGGCGACGCTCGGCGTCGCGCAGGCGCAGCGAGTCCTCGGCCCGATGCAATCCGCGCCAGGCGCGTCTTCCGGACCCGCCACCGAAGTACCGGCAGCGCCAGCCGCTCCCATGGCCGCACCTGCGCCAACGGCTGCAGCGCCGGCGGCCGCCCCCGCGCCGATGGCGACAGCCGCAAGCTGCAAAAATCCCAACGCGCTCGGCGTCGCCCGCGTCGTCGAAATCGATACCACGGGCGGTCCCGGCTTCGGCTTCGAGCACTTCAAGGCCTACGACTTCCTGCAACCGATGGAAGTCGTACTGACTTTCGATGACGGCCCCTGGCCGGTGAATACCCCTGCCGTGCTCGCCGCGCTCGACGCGCAATGCACCAAGGCGCTGTTCTTTCCGATCGGCCAGCACTCGATGTGGCATCCGGAAATCCTCAAGCAGGTTGCCGCGGCAGGTCACACCATTGGCTCACACACCTGGTCGCACCAGGACTTGTCTCAAACCAAAGGCCGCTTCCGCCTGAGCACCGGCAAGTTTGAGGTCCGCGAATTCGATCCCAAGGAAGAGATCGAAAAAGGCCTCAGCGCCGTCGCGCTGGCACTCGGTCAACCCCCGGCGCCTTTCTTCCGCTTCCCGGCGCTGCGGCATCCGCCTGAAATGGTCACCTATCTCGGCACGCGCAATATCGGCATCTGGTCGACGGACATGGACTCCTTTGACTTCAAGATAAAGAAGCCAGAACAAGTCGTGGCGTCGGTGATGAGCAAAGTGAAGAAGCACGGCAAGGGGATCATATTGATGCATGATTTCCAGCGTGCGACAGCGATCGCATTGCCGCAGATACTGGCCGAGTTGAAAGCCGGCGGCTATAAAGTCGTCCAGGTCAAAGCAAAGGGTGTGGCGACAACGCTTCCCGAATATGATGCGGTTGTTCTCAAGGAAGCAAATCCGGCAAGCGCAAACGCCCGCCCAATGGATAGCGTTATACGCACCATCCAGTGAACTGCTTCGCAACGGGCTAAAGCTAAAACGCCAGGGTATTCTCCCTGGCGTTTTGCTTTCAGACATAAGGAAAAGGTCATGGCGCGCCCTGACCGCATCGAAGGCTACGCCATCGTTTCCGCGGACGGCATGCTGGCGGACGCTACCGGCATCATGCCGCCTGAATTGAAGATCGATGCCGATCAGCGGTTCTTCCACGGCTCGCTTGAACACGCCGACGCTGTGGCGCACGGCCGACATTCGCACGAAGGCGGGCCGAAGGCCGCGGCCCGGCCGCGCCTGATCGTCACCCGCAGAGTGCCGGGCGTTGCGCGGCATCCGGACAATCCCAAAGCTGTCCTGTGGAATCCTGCCAGCGCCGGCTTCGAGGATGCCTGGGACGCACTCGGTGTCCGCGGCGGTGTGCTGGCCGTCATCGGCGGCACGGAGATATTCGGGATGTTTCTCAATATCGGCTATGACGCTTTTCATCTCACGCGCGCCAATCACATTCGTCTGCCCGGAGGACGTCCGGTATTCCCCGAAGTTCCGGCGTCAACGCCGGAAGAGGTGCTTAGGCACCACGGGATGAAACCCGGATCGCAACGCCTGCTCGATCCCGAGAAAAACGTCACTCTGGTCACTTGGAAGCGCGGCTAGGACTCGATTCGAGGGTGACGCGAGCGCACGAATCGCATAGGAAGATTCCACGACTTAGCTCGCGCGTGGCCCACGGGCTCAACCGTTTCGGGTTCCTCCCGCGTAGCGTATCAAACTTAAGGGCGGCCTTTCGGCCGCCCTTTCTTTTTCTCCCGGCAGATAATACGCGGATCTAAACGAGGTCGCGCTACATCGTGTTGGACGGCGGCACCGGCCGCCAGGAACCGAGCACCACGAATGTCAGCAGGCCGCCGACAATGGATAGATTCTTCAAGGCGTGGATCAGGTTGATGTTCCTCGCATCGCCCGCCATGTTCCAGAAATCGTGGAAGTAGAACACGGTCAGCAGCGCAATGATCGCCAGCACGGCCGACGCCCAGCGCGTCGCGATATTGAAAGCGACAAGCAGTCCGCCAACCACCTCCACCACCCCCGCGAGGATCGCCAGCAGCCGCGGTATCGTCAAGCCGGTCATGTCCTGCAGCTTGATGGCAAAGCCCGATAGGGCATCGGGAATTGTTACGACTGTCTTGATGCTTGCTTCGGTGCCGGAAAGGTCCAAAAGTTTTCCAACGCCAAAATAAATGAAGGTCAGGACCAGCAACATCCGGGCAATGACAAATAGAATATGCATGGATCGCTTCCTTTCGGCGGAACAATGGAGGCTGATTTAGCTCACCATGGCGATTTTCGCTACTGCCAAAGTTATGCCCGCGGCCGATGTGGCCCAAAGGCTTTAGCGCTTTAACACCTGCGGCCAATCCACTTCGCATCGCGCCAGCACCCAAGGCTCTTGGCGCGCCGCAGCGGTCCATTCGGACCAGGCCGGAAGCGCCATCACCGCATCCATGTAGGCGCGAGCGCCGGCACTGACTTCGATGCAATAGGTATGGAAGCGCGAGACGACCGGCGCATACATGGCATCCGCCGCGCTGAAAGACCCGAAGAGGAAAGGCCCGCCCTTGCCAAAGCGCGCGCGGCAATCGGCCCACAGCGCGTCGATACGCGCCACATCGGCTTCGACTTCCGGGGTGAGTTCGCGTCGCCTTGTCACACGCCAGATATTCATCGGGCAATGACGGCGCAGCGAAGCGAAACCAGCATGCATCTCGGCGACAACAACACGCGCATGCGCGCGCGCTGTCGCATCGGTGGGCCACAGTCCCGCTTGGGAAAATTTCTCGGCGGCATATTCGATGATCGCGAGCGATTCCCAGATGCGGCGGTCGCCGTCCACCAGCACGGGGACTTTGCCGGCCGGCGACAGTTTCAGAATCCGTTCCTTAAAATCCGCCGCCTCGAGCGAGATCACCGTCTCTTCAAAGGGAATGCCTGCCGCCTTCATGGCCATCCAGGGACGCATGGACCAGGAAGAGTAATTCTTGTTCCCGATGACAAGCCGGAGCGTCATGACCCGCTATGCTCCTTTGGCACGGAAGCCGCTGGCGAAAAGATAAAGCTCCGCCGAATCCGGCCGGCTCGCCGCAGGCTTGAGATGTTTGACGCTGGCGAAATCGCGCTTCAGCTCCGCCAGAAGCGCGGCCTCCGTTCCGCCCTGCAGCACTTTGGCGACGAATGCGCCTCCTGGCTTAAGCACCTCGCACGCAAATGCAGCGGCTACCTCGACCAGCGCCATGATTTTGAGATGATCTGTCTGCCGGTGGCCGCTGGCATTCGCCGCCATGTCTGAGAGAACAACATCGGCAGGACCGCCAAGCAACTTGTGCAATTCCTCCGGCGCGCTCGGATCGAGAAAGTCGAGATGGAGGAATTCGACGCCGGGGATGGAATCCATTGGGAGCAAATCAATAGCGACGACACGCCCCTTCCCTCGCCCGGCATGCACGCGCTTCGCCGCGATCTGGCTCCAGCCGCCCGGCGCAGCGCCGAGGTCAACGACCTTCGCGCCCGGCTTGAGAAAATGATGCTTGTCGTCGATTTCCGCGAGCTTGTAAGCCGCGCGCGAACGATAGCCCTCGCGCTTGGCGCGCGCGACATAAGGATCGTTGAGCTGGCGCTCAAGCCAGAGCTTGGACGACAGCGAGCGCCCTTTGGCGCGCTTGACGCGCACTTTCAGCGCACGCCCACCGTCGCCGGAAGAAGTCACCATGCGCCCTCCCCGGCGCCAGCCCAGACGCCGTCTGCCCGCATCATCTGCACCAGCATGCCTTCGCGTAGCCCACGGTCGGCCACGCGCACGCGTTGGCAGGGAAAGGCGCGTCGGATTGCCTCGAAGATGGCACATCCGGCGAGCACCAGATCGGCGCGTTCCGCGCCGATGCAGGGATTGGCCACGCGATCCTCGTAGCTCATGGTGAGTAATCGTTCCATCACCTTGGAAATCTGCTCGTCCGTCATCCAGCAACCATCGATGTAACGGCGCTCGTAGCGCTTCAGCTCCAAATGCACACCGGCGATGGTCGTCACGGTACCCGACGTTCCAAGCAAATGAATGGTGCCAAGGTCCCGCAGATGATGTTCTGCGGCGAAGTGGATAATAAAACTGGCGACTTCCGAGACCATGTTTTCGTAAATCTCACGGCTGACTTTGACGCCGCCATAGCGTTCCGCCAGCGTCACGACTCCGATGGGAATGGAAATCCATCCCAGGATGTCGGGCGGCGCCGGCCCTCGCGGGCTCGGACGTGTAGGACCAAGCCGCACAAGCTCGGACGAGCCGCCGCCGATATCGAACAGAATGACGCCTTCGGCCTGCGGATCGAGTAGCGTGGTGCAACCGCTTGCGGCCAACGTCGCCTCCGTTTCGCGGTCGACGATTTCCAATTCAAGTCCGACTTCCTCCGCGACGCGCGCGCGGAAATCCGCGCCATTCTCCGCGGTCCGGCAGGCCTCGGTGGCGATAAGCCGGGTTCGCATCACAGCGCGGTTGCGCATCTTGTCCCGGCATATCGCGAGAGCCTGCACTGCGCGGGTGATTGCGGCCTCGCTAAGACGGCCGGAGGCAGACATGCCTTCGCCCAGTCGGATGATGCGGGAAAAAGCATCGACCACATGAAAGCCGTCGGCGGTGGGACGCGCCACCAGAAGCCGGCAATTGTTGGTGCCAAGGTCGAGCGCGGCATAAGTCGCAGACGTGCGACCGCCGTTCTCTCCCGCCTTGTTATGGCGCGACTGACCGTAAGGTGCTCGCCGGCCCCCACGGCGCCGCGCTCGCGGCGCCGTTTCACGGGCACGGTCGAGGCCGCCGGTTGCCCGGGCCTCGTCGTCCATTAAAAACCTTCCCCCGCGCCGAAGCCCGTCCAGGGCTCAACAGCGCAGCGTGTTGATAAAAATCGCGCAAGTGTAGCAGCCGGGTCCGAGGGCGCAACCCGCGCCTCCGCGGTTAATACGCTTCCTGCACAAGCTTTGAGCAACAGAACGCGGCCCGAAAACACGGCGGCGAATTGGCGACAGATGGCGCGCGGCCGAGCGCCAATGCATCGGCGTCAAGCCTGGCCGCACGGCACGAAGCGGTAGACGGCGTGGATGGTTTTTCCTATATCGCCCTCGGCAAAGCATGATGAGCCGCTTAGCGGCTTACTTCCCGGGCAACCTTAGGGCACCCACAAGCTCGGCATAAGATATTGATAAATCACGATATTTGGGGAATAGTTCAACGGTAGAACAGCGGACTCTGACTCCGTTAATCTAGGTTCGAATCCTAGTTCCCCAGCCACCCATGGACGCTTCCGGCATCAATTTCACCGCAGCCCTAGGAAACAATAAGCCCTCGAAAACGTTGTTGCAGAGGCCCGTTTGCCGAGCTGTTTTCTGTTGCTTAACCCTGTCCGTCTTCCAAGCCTCCGAGAAGAAGCTATGGTGCCTTCTCTCCCAACTGGCCCGCGCAAAAGCCATCATGAGTCGCCATATCTTATCCAAGGTTCGCCTTTTCATTTTGCGCCGGCCATGATCGGCGCTGGTTCAAAACTCCACTCTGGGACAACTCGTGAAACTAGACTCCATCGACACCGGCAAAGTGGCAATCTTCCTGGATATTGATGGCACCCTGCTTGACATCGCATTGCGGCCGCATGACGTGCATGTTCCTCCGACGTTGCGCAAGATTTTGGCGAAGCTCTACGATCGCACCGGCGGCGCGATTGCGCTGGTGAGCGGTCGCGCCTTGAGCGACATCGACCTCATCTTCTCGCCGCTGCGGCTTTCGGCGGTCGGCGGACATGGCGCGGAAATCAGGCCGACGCCCAACGGCCAGACTGAAAATCCGCGTCCCCCGTTGCTTGACGCGGAAATTCGAATGAAGATCGCAGCAATCGCCCAGATCGGCGACGGGATCATTGTCGAGGACAAGGGCTATTCCGTCGCCCTTCACTACCGTCTTGCACCGGATAAGCAGGGCGCAATCGAAGACGCACTGGCGATGATTTGCGCCGAGCTGCCGCCGGAGTCGGTCGAGATTTTGCGTGGGAAAGCGGTGATCGAGATCAAGAAAGTCGGATTTAACAAAGGGACCGCTTTGCGCGATCTGATGTCGCATCCGCCGTTTGCCGGCCGCATGCCGATTTTTATCGGCGACGACAGTACCGACGAAACGGCTTTTGCCGTAGTGCCCGAATTCGACGGCATCGCCATTTCCGTCGGCCGCATGGTTCCGGGTGTCTCACAGCGTTTCGAGGCCCCAAGCGACGTCCGCCGCTGGCTCGAGCGTTTGGCGAAACACGACGGGAACGCTCAGCCATGACCGATCACGGATTGGATCTGGCCGTCATCGGCAACGGCCGCACGGCAGCGCTGGTCGATCCGCATGCTCGCCTGCTGTGGTGGTGCTTTCCCCGCTTCGACGGCGATCCGATATTTTGCCGTCTTCTCTCGGGTAATGAGGAAAAAGGTTTTTCCGACGTCGTCCTGGAGGGGCTGGTCGATACGCAGTCGGAATATCTGCGCAACACAGCGGTCGTTTGCACGACACTGAGCAGTGAATCCGGCGGCGTTGTGCGCATCACGGATTTCGCGCCGCGGTTTCGCCAGTTCGGCCGCACCTTCAGGCCGCCGCAACTCTATCGCTTGATTGAGCCGGTGGCAGGCCTGCCGCGGATCACGATCCGCTTCCGCCCCACCCACGACTACGGGACACCGATCAAACGCCAGTCGCTCGGCAGCAACCACATCCGTTACATCACCGAGGACACCACGATACGCCTGACCACCGACGCGCCGCTTTCGTATATTCAGGGCGAGGCCCCGTTCGTGCTCACGCGGCCTGTGCATTTAGTCTTTGGCCCGGACGAGCCTTTCCCCGGCGAGTTGGCGACGACGGTTAGGGAATTCTGCGACCGCACACGCGACTATTGGTTGGAATGGGTGCGGCGTCTGTCAATCTCCTACGACTGGCAGGAAGCCATCATCCGCGCCGCCATCACGCTGAAGCTAAGCAACTTCGAGGAGACAGGCGGCATCGTCGCCGCGCATACGACTTCTATTCCCGAGGCGCCGGGCTCGGGCCGCACGTGGGACTACCGGTATTGCTGGCTGCGCGACGCCTATTTCGTGGTGAAGGCGCTCAACCGCATCGGCGCCACGCAGACCATGGAGGATTTTATCTCCTTCATTCTCGGCATTGCCGCCAATCCCGACGAGGCGGTGCGGCCGGTTTATAGCGTCGTCCCCATCGACCCGATGCCTGAGAGGATCGCAGAGCGGCTCAAGGGCTATCATGGTGACGGACCGGTGCGGATCGGTAATGCCGCCGTCGAACAAGTCCAGCATGATACCTATGGCAGCATCATCCTGGCGGCGATGCCGATGTTTTTCGATCGCAGACTGCCGCGGCCGGGTGATGAGAGCCTCTTTCGCCTGCTGGAAACCTTAGGAAGCAAGGCCGAGCGTTTCGCGCTCGATCCCGATGCGGGTATCTGGGAATATCGCGGCCGCCAGCGCGTGCACACCCATTCCGCTACGATGTGCTGGGCTGGCTGCAACCGCCTCGGCGCCATCGCCTCGCGCCTCGGCTTTACGGACCGCGCCGATTACTGGAACATAGCAGCAGATCGGATTCAGGCCGCTATCCTAGAAAGGGCCTGGAATCCCGCGCGTGGCGCCTTTACCGGCGCCTTCGGCACTGATGAACTGGATGCGAGCGTATTGCTTCTGCCGGAGCTTGGGCTTATCGAGCCGCAAGATCCGAGGTTTGTCAGCACGGTCGCAGCTATGGAGCGAGAGCTTGTGCGCGAAAAGCATGTCATGCGCTACACCACCGCGGACGATTTCGGATTGCCGGTCACCGCTTTCCTAATCTGCCGTTTTTGGCTGATCGACGCGTTGTGGTCGCTCAACCGGCGCGACGAAGCGCGCGAACTCTTTGTGGACGCGCTCAGCCACCGGAACCGGTATGGCCTTTTGTCCGAAGATGTTGACCCCTCGACGGGGGCGCTGTGCGGCAATTTTCCGCAGACCTATTCGATGGCGGGCTTGATCTTGACCGCGATGCGCCTATCCCGCAGCTGGGAGGACCGCTATTGGCGCGGCTCATAGTCGTATCCAACCGTGTCGCATTGCCTTCACGCGACGGAACCGGTCAGGCCGGCGGCCTGGCGGTGGCGTTGCGCGCCGTCCTCAAACGCAATGAAGGTATTTGGTTCGGCTGGAGCGGCGACATCGCCAAGGGCCCCGCGCCGCCGAAGACGCGCCACCTCGACCATGGCGGCGTTTCCTACATCGTCGCTGACCTCGTCAATGAAGATTTCCAGGAATATTACAACGGCTTCGCCAACCGGATGCTATGGCCCATTCTGCACTATCGCCTCGACCTCGCGGAATTTTCCCGCCGGGACCTGAGCGGTTATATGCGCGTTAACGCGCATTTTGCCTCCGAGCTGCACAAGATCCTGCGTCCCGACGATATCGTGTGGGTGCATGATTATCATTTGATTCCGCTGGCTAAGGCATTGCGCGATCGCGGGCATCGCAATCCGATCGGGTTCTTCCTGCATGTGCCATTCCCGCCGCCGGAAATCCTGACGGCCCTTCCCAATCACGAGCGGCTCATTCCCACCATGAGCTCTTACGATCTCGTTGGCTTCCAGACCGAGAACGACGCCGATAATTTCACACGCTATTTTGCGCGCGAATACCAGATGCCGCGGCGCGACCGATACACGTTCCAGGCCGGCGACCGCAGAATGCGAATCGGCATTTTTCCCATCGGCATCGAAACCGTCGAATTCAATACGGTAGCCCGGCGGGCGGCACGATCCGCATTTGTTACCGAAACGGTAGCGAGCCTCGCAGGCCGCGACATGATCATCGGCGTGGACCGGCTGGACTATTCGAAGGGCCTTACGCTGCGGATGGACGCCTTCCAATCTTTTTTGGCATCAAACCCGGATTGGCGCGGCAAGGTGACCTATCTGCAAATCACGCCGAAGAGCCGCTCGGATATCCGCGAATATGGAGACCTTGAGCAACAGATCGGCCAGGCCGCAGGCCGCATCAACGGTACCTACGGCGAGGCTGCATGGACGCCGATCCGCTATGTCAACCGGGCCCATTCCCGCACCGCGCTCGCAGGGCTTTACCGCTCGGCCCGCGCCGCGCTGGTCACGCCCCTGCGCGACGGAATGAATATCGTTGCCAAGGAATATGTGGCCGCGCAGGACGAAGAAAATCCAGGCGCGCTCATCCTGTCACGCTTTGCCGGAGCCGCGGTTGAGTTGGATTCCGCATTGCTGGTTAATCCTTATAATCCGGAATCGGTCGGCGCGACCATTGCGCGGGCCTTGGCCATGCCGCTGGAAGAGCGCCGCGCGCGGCATGCCAAGATGTTCGAGGTATTGCGGGCCAACGACGTCAAATTTTGGGGCGAACGCTTCATCGCGACGCTCACGCGAGCCCATACCTTGCCCATATTCATCGAGCGGTCCGCGGGATTCCTCAGCGAGTGACCTTCTTGGGGGCACTGGCTATATCAGGATTGGCCCTTTGCTGGGCTGGCTTGGCGATACTAGCTAAATTCAACGCGCTGTTCACCAGCGCCACATGCGAAAACGCCTGCGGGAAGTTGCCAACCAAGCGCCGCTCGGCGGGGTCATATTCTTCGCTGAGGAGTCCGACGTCATTGCATAAGCCCACGAGACGATCGAACAGTTTGCGCGCGTCGGCCTGGCGGTTGAGCAACATATAAGCGTCGACCAGCCAGAAGCTGCAGGCCAGAAACGCTCCCTCCCCCGGCGGCAGTCCATCAGCGGTTTTTCCGGTATCGTAACGCAGAACAAATCCATCGACCATCAGGCGGCGTTCGATCGCCTCGATGGTGCCGCGCACGCGTGCATCTTCCGGCGGCAAAAAGCCGACCCCGGGGATCAGCAACAGACTGGCATCAAGCTCCGTGCCGCCATAGGCTTGAACGAAACTTCCAGTTTCTTTGTCGAAGCCCTTTTCGCAGACGTCCTTGTGAATCGCGGAGCGAACCACGCGCCATTGTTCCACGGGACCGGGAAGATTGAATTTCTCCGCGCTCTTGATGGCGCGATCAAAAGCGACCCAGGCCATGACCTTGGAATAGGTGAAGTGGCGCCGCGCGCCGCGCACCTCCCAAATGCCCTCATCCGGCTCAGTCCAGATTGCCTCAAGGCATTTCAGCATCTCGATCTGCACCGCCCAGCCGGATTCGCTCGCAGCCAGACCGCCGAGCCGCGCTTGGTGGAAGGTATCCATGACCTCGCCATAGACGTCGAGTTGCAACTGGTTATGCGCCTGGTTGCCGATGCGGACCGGCTTCGATCCCTCATAGCCCGGCAGCCAGGGCACTTCCCACTCCGTCAGCCGACGCTCTCCGGCAATACCGTACATGATCTGGATTTGGTTGGGGTTACCCGCCACTGCGCGTTGCAGCCAGCCGCGCCAGGCATTCGCTTCGTCGAAATAGCCGGCGTCCATGAAGGCGAGAAGCGTTAGGGTCGCGTCGCGCAGCCAGCAGAAGCGGTAGTCCCAATTGCGCCGCCCGCCCAGTTTTTCCGGCAGCGACGTGGTCGGCGCCGCAACGATGCCGCCGGTCGGGGCATACGTAAGAGCCTTCAATGTGATGAGGGACCGCACCACGGGCTGCGGACATGTATTCGCGGCTTGGCACTTGCCGGACCAATCGGTCCAGAATCTTTTCGTGTCTGCGAGAGCCTGCGAGGGATTTGGCGGCGCCGGCGGCGGAAGATGCGACGGCCCATAGGTCAGGACAAAGGGCATCGTTTCCCCGGCGCGCACGGTGAATTCACCCACCGTGGTCATGTTCTCGCCACGTAGCTTTACCGGGCTATTCAGCACCACCATGTCCGGTCCGGCCACCGCGCGGATTGCATTTTCACCGAGCTTGGTGACCCAAGGAACGATTGCGCCATAGCCAAATCGCAGGACGAGCTCGGTACGCATTCCGACATGACCACGTTCGCCCACGACGATGCGTATGATGCTGGGATTGCGTCCGCGCAGCGGCATGAAGTCGATCAACGTCGCCGCACCAGTCTCGGTCTCGAACAGAGTTTCCAAAATCAAGGTGTCGCCCCGGTAACGCCGCGTAATACGCGTCGCCAGGTTGCGCGGGCCGATCTGCCAGCGGCCATGCTCCCGCGTTCCGAGCAGGGCGGCAAAGCAGGCGTCGGAGTCGAAGCGCGGCCAACAAAGCCAGTCGATAGAGCCGTCTCGCGACACAAGCGCCGCACTCTCGCAGTCGCCAATCAGGGCATAGTCTTCGATACGAGCTGGCATGACTATGTTGTGAGCGGCGCGAGACCGGCTTGCCTTGCATCACAAGCGTATATGAGCATGATCATCTACGTGCACAGGCAATTGCGGGAGACGCTGCGATGAAAGCAATAGGAAAAAAACGCTGGGCCATACCGGAAGGTTACATCCCTTCACAAAGCTGCGGCACCGACCGCGCTTTAGTCTCGCACGAAACCGCGTGTATCCTCAACGCGGGCAAAAAAGACGCCCATGTCACGCTGACCGTCTTTTTCGCCGACCGGGAGCCCGTGACCTACCGTGTTACCGTTGCGGCGCAACGCACCCTGCATTTGCGTTTCAACGATCTCAAGGATCCAAAGCCCGTTCCGCTGGACACCGATTATTCCTCGGTGTTTGAATCGGATGTCCCAATCATCGTGCAGCATACCAGGCTGGATTCTCGCCGGGCTGAAATCTCCTTGCTCAGTACAATTGCTTATTCGCAGGACTGAACGCTTTGTCGGGAAATGGACGCCGGACGGCATTCCGTCGGGGGAGGGAGGGTATGAAGGCCGTCCGGCGCATTGACGCGACCGAGGGGAAAAGTCGCGTCTTTCAGGAAAACCGGCGGTGCGCGTCAATGTTCCGCGAAGCTGGGCCGGTTTCATAAAAATTAGCTAGGCGGCGGGCGGATAAGGATTCTCGCCATAGGTCCATTCCGGGCGAAAATGGCCATTTTCGCCCATCAGGCAAACTTGCGTGGTCCCTCCGTGCGCGCCCAGCTTCTGCGCCGCATCGATAGCAAACAACATGGCTTCGGATTGCGTGCTGTAAGGCCCATATTCTTCATCGGCGAATTTGATCAGCCAAGCATCAGCATGCTGAACAACAAAGTACCGAGCCTGAGGCATGGGTGCTCTCCTTGTCGCATGTTTGGCAAACGACAACACCCCGGTGGGCCTGGCAGTTCCGCCCTCCCCGACATTCCGAATAAAGAACGGCCGCCCAAAGGCGACCGCTCTTTGTTTGCAACGGGATAGATATTAACGGCCGCGCTGCAGTTGCAGATCGGCGACGCCGGCGGCCAGATTAAGGCCCGTCTGTCCCTGGACCGATATCGGCTGCAAGCTGATTGTGCGGTCGGAACCGCCAATCAGAACATTGGCGCCCAAGCCCGCGCCGACGGTCGCTTCGGCGGTCGCGCCGACATACGTGCCGGCAAGCGCGCCGGTCTTTACACTGGTAGGCGCATAAACCGCCCACAACATCTGGCCTCCAGTGGTGGCGCCAATGTCGAGGCCGAATTTATTGATGGACCCGACATAGACTTCCTTAGGGCCGCCGTTGGACGGCGTGAACAGACAGGTGACTTGCTTCTTCGACGCGATAATAAGGCCGATGCCGGCGGAAATATCGCAATTTAACGCGCCGACCTTAACCGGCGTGGCTTTCTGAGCGCCCGCCGGAGTCGCCAGCGCTCCCGCGAGTGCCATCGAAGCAATAAGGGCAGTGACTGATTTCTTCATTGGTGACCTCCTTAGGCTTTTCGCGCGATGGAAAGAAACGCGCTTTTCGTCTAATTGTTCCGTCCTGGTACGCAGTTATTTCGCGGAGTGGGAGTGTTTAACGCAGGTTTTATGACGAGTTATCGAAGCTTTTTAGCTATGAGCGGGCGTCCGCCACCTGGACTGATGGCGTGAGCGCCGCCAAGCATCGGCCGGTAAATCCGGAGACGGTCGCAGCCGCCGTCAAAGGACTAACCGCAGGCTCGCAGCCTTCCAGAATTTTAGGCGGCTCTTGATTGACCGGGGCGGGCTGGGGCGTTGGCCTGGTTTCGACCGTGGCAGGACCCATTTGCGGCGTGAGAGGCTGAGATTGCTGTTTGGACGCTTGCTGGCCCGCTAGCTTATCCGATTTATGCGTGCGATCCACCATGGCCGCGGATTGCACTTCATCGGACAAGAACCGGAAATGGCCCACTTCGCTGCCAACGGCAAGGGCGTAAGCGCCGGTCAGAAATAGGGCCGTTCCATAGACGGCACAACGAAGGAAGCTGCGCATTGGAATTTCCCAAGATGCCAGCGGCGCCAGTTATCCGGCGCGCATGCATTCGCGGTTCGGCAGATCAATGCGCGCAGCCGACAACAAGTTCCAACGGCGCAAGAAATAGGGCTATGGAGTACGCCCGACTGAGAGCTGCGTCACCGGGATGACAATGCGGCAACGCAAACCTACCGGCGCGAAAGTCATTTCCACTTCCGCATCGAGCGCCCGCATGAGGTTGTGCTCAATGACCATGCTGCCGAATCCGCGCTGCTTGGGCACTTTAACTTTCGGGCCCCGCTCCTCCGACCAGGTAATCTCCACGCCGTGGCCTTCGGTTGCCGGCAACCGCTTCCATTTGATGAAAATATGCCCACTGGGAACCGAGAGCGCTCCGTATTTTGCAGCGTTAGTCGCCAGTTCATGCAGCGCCAGGCCGAGGTTTTGCGCCGCCTCCGGCTTCAGCACGACGCCAGGCCCATCCAGCGAAATTTGAGCGCCCTCCCGGTCCAGGTAATGGCCGAGCTGGTAGCGCACGAGTTCAAATAGCGAAACGCCGTACCAGCTTTCCTGCACCAGCAAGTCATGGGACGTAGCCAACGCCTGCAAGCGCGCGCTGAATTGGTTAAGGAAAGCATCAATCGAACCAACATGCCGAGCGGTCTGGCGGGCCATGGCCTGGATGACGGCGAGCAGATTTTTCGAACGATGGGTCAACTCGCGCATCAGCAGGCGCAAGTGGGCCTCCCCTTCCTTGCGCTCCGTGATGTCAACCGAGGCGCAACTTACGCCGACGATCGTGCCGGCGATGTCTCGCAGTGGCTCAATGTGAAGATCATGCCAGCGTTCGCCCGCTGCGGTCTTGATGCTTACCTCACTATCCTGCGGGTGACCGGTTTCCAGCGCTCTCCGCTTCAACGAAATCACCGCGCCGCGGCTCTCGATCGGCAGCACCTGATCGTCGGTGCGGCCGATGATCTCATCGATATCGAGCCCAAACATAGGACTGCTGATTGAGGTATAGCGCAGGTCTCGATCCTGCGTGTAGACGGCAACGTTGGAGCCGCGCAATGCCGTTTCATATCGCAGTAAAGTATCGGCGAGCTTCTCGCTTACCCTATCCTGCTCACTTTGCAAAACGCGGGCGTGCGAAATGTCGGTTGCCGTCGTGATAATTCCAGTAACGGAACGATCGGGGCCAAACGACGGATGGATGTGCACGGCAAACAGCGCGTGGCCATCCGGAAGCGCGTAGGATACCTCGCAATCCGCGGGAAAACCCGTGCGCAATACTTTTCGCTTGAGCGCAACAATCGTTTCGCGCTCGCGCGGAGACAACAGCTCCTCATCAGTGTGGCCGAGGACTGTGCCCTCACCTCGCTGCGGGCAACATGTCCAAGTGTAGCGCAGGTTGGAATCTTGGCCGAAAATATAAATGTTGGCGTCTGCCAACGCAGTCCGGAGCTGTTCCGCGGTAAGCTCAAGCTTCTTGCTCTCGAGATCAGCGGGCTTCAGGCGTCCGCGCACGAGATTGGCCCCCGCTTGGGGCACGAGCTTGGCTTTGTCTGAAAATCGGGGCATTCAACGATCCAACCGGCGTTCGAAAACGAGTCTTCCCAACTCTGGCGCATGATACATCACAATACTGCATCGCCCCTGCTCGAACGACTGCCGCGAGGGCATTCCAAGGCTGCTTCGCACAAGCTTTCCAACGCAAACGCCTGCCGCTCCTGACAGTTTCGAGTGAGATGCGGCGGCGTCACTCTTGACCGCCCCTTTCTTGCCTTCATCGTGGAACTTTTATCCCTGCGCGCCGTTGGCTGACCACTGCGCACGAAGGATTAAGCCGTCATGAGTAAAAAAAATCAGCGTTCGTCCGATGAAATCGCAGCCATCGAAGAGCTGATGCAGGATCTCGAAACACGCCTGCGCCGCTTAAACTCGAAGGCCAAGATGGAGGTGTCCGGCGCCTCCAGCGACATTGGTGAATTTGTCACGCAGGCGCTCGGCCGAATCGCCCAGCAGGTACGCAACAGCGCGCAGACCGCAACCGACTCCATCGCGGACGAAGCCACCCAAATGGGAACAGATGCCCTGAAAAAAATCTGGGCAGAGATCGAGCGCCGTCCTCTCGCGACCCTCGCATTGGCCGCGGCAGCCGGTTATCTGGTCGGCATCATCGGGCGGCGTAATTAAACGGAGCGATTTATGACGGTGGCCGACGTTGCCCGAGTGGCAATCGACCGTATCCTCGCCCGCCTGGCTCGGCAACTCATAGGATGGTTGCTCGCCGCTATCGCCGGATTCACCGCCCTCTATCATGCAACGGTCGCCGTCTCGGCGGCATTGGAATTGGAATTCGGTATTGTCTACGCGCATCTCATCATCGCTGCTTTTTATCTCATCGCGGCGATTGTCATCGTCACCATACTCTGGCTGACGGCACAGCGATCTTCGCTTGAGTCCGATCACGCCGACTTACCACCGGAATTAAAAGTTGCCGCGATCGTTGAAGCGATGCTTCTCGGATACGCGATGTCCCGGCGCAATTGACTGTTTAGGCAGTGGCGCGATGCTCGCGCGGTCTGGCTTTGCGCTCGAAGAATAGAGCCTGACTCAAAACCGCAGAAACGGTTGCCGGCTGGAAAGGCTTTGCGATCAAGAACGCCGGCTCCGGCCGTTCGCCGGTGAGGAATCGCTCCGGATAAGCGGTGATGAAAATGACCGGCACCTCGAACGTCCGCAGCAGTTCATTCACCGCGTCGAGCCCGGAGCTTCCGTCCGCCAACTGAATGTCGGCAAGGATAAGTCCGGGACGCTTGGCTTTGGTCAGAGCAATGGCTTCCGCATGCGTGCGCGCAACTCCGAGCACACGATGCCCGAGGCTCTCTACCAGACCCTCCAGGTCCATCGCAATGAAAGTCTCGTCCTCAATGATGAGGACATCCGTCGCGATTTCCGCGGCGAGTTCACGACCGGACTCCTCCACCAGGCGGCGCAACGTCGGCACATCGACATCAAGGACTTTGGCTGCTTCGTCTTCGGAAAGTCCTTCCAGTGCGACCAGGAGGAAAGCCTGGCGCGGCTTGGGCGTTATTTGTGCGAGACGATGCTCTACCGGCATGTCCTTCCCAAGGACTTCCGTTGCCCCATTCACGGCTACCGAATTCCAGATTTTTGTAAAAAGGCGATAGAGGGCGATACGCGTCGAGGCGCTCTTTTCCAGGACCGAAGGGTCCTCGATCAGGGCTTCCAGGGTGGTCGCCACATAGGCGTCCCCCGAACTCTGGCTCCCCGTCAGGGCGCGGGCATAGCGCCGCAGATAGGGCAGATGTTGAGCTACGGCTTGAGAAGTGGACACGGAAACCCTCCCAAATTAACCCCTTTGCCCCCCGGCAGGGGGGGTATATTAGGCGCATCTAACGGCAAATGAATGAGTTGGATCGAAAAAAGTTCCATAGCTTTGGAACAATTCGTCGGCAGGGTCATTTCCTACTACTGACGCGCGGGGGGCCGCGAACCGACGAGAAACGCGGGGGCGAGCGAAAGAATGAAAGATCCGAAATCAGCAAGGCCCGAATCGCCAATGGAAGCTGGAATTAAACTAGGCAAGACAGAAGCGAAACTGGGCCGGGATATCCAAGCCAAAATCGGCCAGCAGCTCCGCGCCCTGTACGACGACGTGGTCAACCAAGGGGTGCCGGATCGCTTCGCCGATTTATTGAATCGACTCGATAAGCCGGACGACAAGGAATCGCGGTAATGGCCCTCGATGCCTCAGTACGCGACGCTGTCCTCGCAGCGGTTCCCGGTCTGCGCGCTTTCGCTATTTCCTTATGCGGAAACGTGGATCGGGCCGATGACTTGGTGCAGGAGACGTTGCTACGCGCGCTGGCGAACATCGATTCCTTCCAGCCCGGCACCAACATGTCGGCGTGGCTGTTCACCATCCTGCGCAACCATTTCCGTTCGGAATACCGCAAGCGCCGCCGCGAGGTTGAGGATAGCGACGGCAGCTATGCCGAAACCCTGAAGTCGCATCCCGAGCAGCATGGCCGCATGGAGATGGAAGAATTCCGCGTCGCTCTGGCGAAATTACCGCCCGACCAGCGCGAAGCTCTTGTCCTTGTTGGCGCGTCGGGCTTTTCCTATGAGGAAGCGGCGTCCATCTGCCAATGCGCGGTCGGAACCATCAAGAGCCGCGTCAATCGCGCCAGAACCCGTCTCTCTGAATTAATGGCAATCGACGGCGTGGACGATTTCGGGCCAGACCGGACCACGCGAGCCGTTCTCACCCGCAACGAAAGAGCCTGATTGACCAGCACCAAATAAACAAAGGCCCGCCGCTTTGCGACGGGCCTTACGCACGATCTGCACCGGAAAAGAAACTCAGGCCGGCGCAAACTATGGCAGGGTCGGCGAACGTCCGCGCAACAGCGCAACCACAGCGGAAATGGCGAACAGAACAATCGCCACGAAGAAAACCAGCTTGGCTGCCTCTATCGCAACGCCTGCGATGCCGCCGAAGCCAAGCACCGCCGCGACAAGAGCAACGATAAGAAAGGTAACGGCCCAACCAAGCATGTTACTTCTCCTTTAGAACGACAAACTTGTATTGCTCAATGCGCAATCAGGACGAATGTTCCCCTTCAGGAACCCCTTGATACCGCTGGCGTTGCCGCACCATGGGCCTTCAGACTTACCGGACCAAACGCAAGTTCGACATCACGCCGGAACCGCGCGGCAAGGCGGGCCGTCGTAGCGGCAAGGCCTTCGTCATTCAGAAACACGCGGCCAGGCGCCTGCATTACGACCTGCGGCTAGAGCTCGACGGCGTCATGAAAAGCTGGGCGGTGACGCGCGGGCCGAGCCTCGTCCCCGGCGAAAAGCGGCTCGCCGTTCACGTCGAAAACCATCCGATCGAATACAACAAATTCGAAGGCACGATCCCCCAGGGCCAATATGGCGGCGGGACCGTGATGATCTGGGACCGCGGCCGTTGGGAGCCGGAGAGTGATCCGCACCAAGGCTACAAAAAAGGCCATCTCAACTTCCGCCTCGAAGGCCAGAAATTGCACGGCCTTTGGCATCTCGTGCGCATGCACAAGAGACCCGGCGAAAAGCGGGAGAATTGGCTGCTCATAAAAGCCAACGACGACGAGGCGCGGACCGCGCGCGATCCGGACATTCTGGAAGAAGAGCCGCTATCGGCGGCGACCGGCCGCAGCATGGAGCAGATTGCCGCCGCCGACGGCGCAAAATGGCATAGCAACAAGCCAGTGAAAGAGAATGCCAAGCGTTTGGCCGAGGCCGCCAAGCCGGCGCGGGCGAAAAAGTCCGGAGCGGCGTCAACGGCGCGAAGCTCCATCACGAAAAAAAGCGCCCTCCCCGCGAAGAAAGGCGAACTATTCAGGCTGACGCATCCGGATCGCATCTATTGGGAAGATGTCGGCCTCACCAAGCAGGGCTTGGCTGAATATTATGCCAAAGTCTGGAAATGGATGGCGCCGCACGTAACAGGCCGTGTTCTAGCATTGGTGCGCTGCCCGGAAGGCGCCACGGCGGAATGTTTCTTCCAGAAGCATGCGTCCGCCGGCGTAGACAAGAAGCGCCTCCATCTCGTGGCGGAGCCTGAGGGCGACGAGTCCATCTCGGTTGATAATCTCGAGGGCGTTATCGCGCTGGTGCAGGCCGGTGTCCTGGAAATACACACCCGCGGCACGACCATCGACCATCTCGAAGAAGCCGACCGTCTGGTCTTCGACCTCGATCCCGGACCCGGCGTGGGCTGGAAAGACATTGTCGCGGCCGCGCGCAATGTGCGCGAACACCTCGCCGTACTCAAGCTGAAGAGCTTCCTCAAGACCTCCGGGGGCAAGGGGCTGCATGTCGTGCTGCCTATCCGTTACACGCCCTGGGGCGAAGCTAAGAATTTCTGCCGCGCCATCGCGGAGCGAATGGCGGCGGAAAGCCCGGATCGCTATACGGCAACGGTCAAGAAATCCGCGCGGGCCAACCGCATCTTCATCGATTACCTGCGTAACAGCCGCGAAGCGACTGCGGTAGCCCCCTACTCCACTCGTGCGCGGCCCGGCGCGCCGGTATCGACGCCGATAGCCTGGGAAGAACTCGGCTCGCTTACTTCGGCCGATCGCTACACGGTACTTAATCTGCCGCAGCGCCTGTCGCGCCTGCGTAAGGATCCCTGGAAGGATATCGGACGTCTGAAGCAGGTGTTACCCACCGGCAAGCGCACACACAGATAGCAATGCCTTCTTTCCTCCCACCCCTTTCGTCTCGGAACGCACGATGTATCAAGGCGTTAGGGAATGCATTGTATAGGAGCATTTATGCCGATTAAAAAATTGCATCGCGCGGGAGAAGCAGAAAAATCCGGCAACAACGGTAACGCCGGCGCTCACTCTCATATGCACGGACGGTTCGGTGTTTTTGCCCAGGAGATTGCGCGACTGAGCGGCCGACCGGTGACTTTTCTTATTGCAGTAACAGTAGTGATCGTGTGGGGTCTTTCCGGCTCGATTTTCGGTTACAGCGACACGTGGCAGCTCGTCATCAATACTGGCACCACGATCGTGACGTTCCTCATGGTGTTCCTGATTCAGAACACGCAGAACCGCGACACCCTGGCGATTCAACTAAAACTCGGAGAGCTGATTTTGGCCATGGAGAATGCGCCCAATCGCTTCGCCACAATCGAGGACTTGTCCGACGAAGAGCTCGAAGCGTTGCATGACGATTGCCGCCTGCGTGCCGATAAAGCGCTCGAGCACCTGGAGAAACGCCGCAGCGGCCAGCTTAAGGGAAAAGACCGCAGCACGGACGCAGCGAAAAAGTTGGCGGCCAATGGTGCGGAATAGCCGACGCCATCAGAGGCTATGCCATCTTACCGCACCAGCATACCGGCCGGGAACAAAGATCGGCAAAGCCCGTTTAACCGTCCAGTCCAAGTATTGGACAAACGGTTTTCGGCTTCATTCCTGCCTGATCTGGAGAAAATAACATGCGGAAAATGCTGTTGATCGGCGCCGCGGCGCTCGCGCTTGCAGGGTGTCAGACGGTGCAAGAGGAACGTGCGTTGCACGGCGCGGTCCTCGGTGGCGTAGCGGGCGCGGCCATCGGCGGTGTTGCCGGCCGCTCGGCCGGGGCAGCCGTTGCTGGAGGCGTCATTGGCGCGGCGGCGGGCGGAATCATCGGGGCCTCAACGGCGCCACGAGAACCCTGCTATGTGCGCACGAGCTCAGGTCAGTTGCGCCGGGTATCGTGCCGCTAAGGTAGAGTCCCTTCTGAAAATAAAAGGCCCGGCTCCTCGGAGCCGGGCCTTTTTCTTGTGCGCCGCAGGGGGAGGCGCTGCCTTGCCAGCTTAAACTTCTTCCGCGAAAGCTAGACCCGTAGAGCTCGAAGAGAAGCGGCCATTCATCTGCCGCTGGAGATTGCCGTTCACCAATTCAATATTGACGGCGAAGGAACAGACATAACCGACGTTGTCCGCCGCGTGGGCGCAGTCGACTTTGCGGAACGTACGGATCGCGAAGCGGTCGCTGCCTGCCTGCCGGATATTCTGCACGGCTTCCGGACCGCCGGCTTCCGCCACGAATTCCATCGCGTTGCGAACCTGCGCCGACAGCGAGGCCTCAAAGGCCCGCTTCATCTGGCCTTCGCTTGGCTCGTCGCTGAAGCCGCCGGCCATGACACCCAAGGCCGCCAAAGGGAAAACAAAAAAGCGCATCGGTGCACCTGAAATTGGTCCCGTGGGCAAAACAATACCGGCGCCCCTTTCACGGCGCCTTTTTTCAAATGCTTGAATTTTATCGACCTGTCGATTTGGGCTATTTTTCGCAGCAGCATTCGTTCCGATAGTAAACAGTTCCTCAACCGGAACGGGTCCAACTTCCCTCCCGCCTTACCAGTGAGGATGCGACCGGAAGTCGCGAAAGGAGTATGCGAGAACCCCTGAAAAGGTTTTCGCTGCTCGGAAAAGGGATGCTACAAAAGGCCTTAGACCCCATAGATAAGAACAGACAGGGGCTTATTGGGAGGGAACGCAATGCTAATCAAAATAACGGCTGCGTCCGTGGCGTTCATCGCGCTCGGCGGCGTGCTGGCTGCAAATCAGGCCAGATCTGAACCTGTCGCTTACCCGCAAAAGGTCGTAACACTCATAACCCATTCGAGCCCTGGCGGCGGCAGCGACATCTTCCTGCGGGAGATGGTCAAATTCTTGGGCAAGTATATTAAGGCTGATTTTGTCGTCGAAAACATTTCGGGCGGCAGTGGCGCCAAGGCCATGTCGCACCTCGCCGCCGCCAAGCCGGATGGCAGCACCTTTTACGCCACCACGCCGACCTACATTTATACGTCGATCCAGAGCAAGCCGGATAAGAGCTACAAGGACATCGAGCCGCTGGTGAATTTTTTCACCGATGCCGAAGTCATTTATACGCGCACCGAATCGCCCTTCAAATCGCTGAAGGACGTCATTGAGCATGCGAAAGCAAAGCAGGGCCGCTGGGGCGTAGCCAATCCTGCCTCGCTCGAGCGCCAGGCTGCGGAGAAGCTCAAGAAGGCAGCCGGTGTCGGAGCGGCAATCGTTCCTCATGAAGGCGGCGGCGACCTGATCATCAACGTACTCAACGGCACGCTGGATATTGGCGTTGGTGAAATCCAAGAACTCCGTGCGCAGCTCGAAGGTCAAAAGGTCCGCCTGCTGGCAACGTTCAACTCAAACCGCCTGGTCACTTTCCCCGATCTCCCGACAGTCAAGGAGTTGGGTTACGACGTCGCGGTTTCGAAATTCCGCGGACTGGCTGGGCCGAAGGGGTTGCCCAAGGACGTTGTAGCGATCTGGGAAAAGGCTGTGCCTCAACTGCTCGCGGATCCCGAGTATAAAAAGGTGTATGGGGACGCAAAATTGGCGCCGGATTTCATACCACATGACCAATACGCGAAGTTCATTGCAGATTTCGGTGCCACGGCAGAAGCTGCCATGAAAGAAACTACCCCGCCGAAGCAATAGCCACGGATAGTTAGATCGCTTCCGTCCACATGCCATCGGGAGTTTCTGACCGATGATAAAAGACATCCTCAGCGGCGGCGTCGTTCTCGCCGTCGCTGGGTTCTATTACCTCGGCACCCGCCAGATCTTGCACAGCAGCTTGGAGGACGCGGTGGGCGCGGATGGCCTGCCGCTGATCCTCTCTGCGGTGCTGGCTGGCCTGGGCGTGCTGCTGATCCTGCGCAGCCTGCTGACATTGCGGGGCAAGCCTGCTGGCAAAATACCCGTCGTCGATGGCGAGCAGCGGGCGTCCCTGCCCCGTGCTCTCGGCTTACTGGCGATCGCCGCGGGCTATGCTCTTATCGCCCCGGTCATTGGCTACATGCCGGCCATCGCTCTGCTTATTATCGCCGTCGCAATCTATGAGGGCATCCGCCCTTCCTGGGCACTAGCCATCACCGCCGTCGGCGGCGCGGTAGGATTTTGGCTGTTTTTCGTCTGGCTGCTTGGCGTCGAGCAACCGCGCAGTATTTTCTTCTAAGGACACGGCACCACCATGGGGCAGTTTACTCAAGCGCTCACGATGCTGGTGACCACGCCGCTCGTGCCGGTAGCGATCCTTGGTCTCATTTGGGGCATCATTGGAGGCGCGCTGCCGGGAATATCGGCCTCGATCACGATGGCGCTGATACTTCCCCTTACCTACACAATGGAGCCGGTCAACGCGATCGTGCTCCTCGCCGCGGTTTATATCGGCGCCGAGTATGGCGGATCCATCCCGGCCATTCTCATCCGCACGCCGGGTACCAACTCCGCCGCCGCCACGGTCATCGACGGCTACGAGATGAAGCGGCAGGGCCGCGCGGGAGAGGCGCTGGGCATTTCGCTGTGGTCGGGCGCGATCGGCAGTCTGTTCGGGCTGGCGTTGCTCGTACTTCTGACTGCACCGCTGGCCAACGTCGCGCTGGCATTCACCCCAATGTCCTATTTCGCGCTCGGCATCCTCGGACTGAGCATCATCGCCTCCCTGTCAGGCGGCTCTCTGCTGAAGGGGATGATCGCGGCAACACTCGGCGTCATGGTGGCCACCGTTGGGACCGATCCCATTTCCGGCCTCGGACGCTTCACCTTCGGGCTGCCGGAATTGCTCGCAGGCATCAAGCCGATCCTGATCATGGTGGGACTTTTTGCCGTAAGCGAGTTGATGCGCCAGTCAGGATCTAAGGGCCTCGACAGCACCATCCCCGAACTAGTGCGCATCAAGCTCCCTAACCTCCAGATGATGCGCAAGATCAGCAAGGCGCAAGGTATCGGGTGCGTCGTAGGTACCTTCGAGGGTCTGATGCCTGGCGGCGGCGGCTCGATCGCGGCCTTCATATCCTACAACGAAGCAAAGCGTTGGTCGCGCTATCGGCATGAGTTCGGGCATGGTTCGCCTGAGGGCATCGCCGCGCCGGAAGCGTCTAACAATACGGTCGCCAGCACGTCGCTTATTCCGCTGTTGAGCTTCGGCATTCCAGGGTCGAACTCGGCGGCCGTCCTGCTCGGCGGCCTGCTGATCCACGGACTTGTGCCCGGCCCCCGGCTGTTCGAAAAGAACGTGGACGTAGTGCTCGGCCTCTACACGGGTTCTTTCGTCGCGACCTTGGCGCAACTGTTGGTCGGGGTTTTGATTCTGCCGCTCTGTATCTGGCTTGTGAACCGGCCAAGGCCCTATCTCGCAGCGTTCATCCTGGCATTGATATTGTCAGGCAGTTACACCATCAACGGCAGTGTCATCGATTTGGGGATCGTGCTGTTTACCGGCTTCGTCGGCTACCTGATGATCCTCACGAAGTTTCCCTTCCTACCCGCCATTCTGGGCGTGGTGATGGGGCCCATCGTGGAGTCGAACTACCGGCGCTCTTTGTTGTTATCGGGCGGCGATCACAGCATCTTTTTCGATGACGCCATCGCGGTCGGACTGCTGATCGCTTCTGTCGTATTCCTTGTCATCTCGGTCGTGCGTGAGGTGCGTGAGGCCAGGCAGGAAGCAAAAGCGGCATAGAGCCGAAAACGGCTCAGACGGCGCGGCCGACCGTGCTATAGTCAAAACGCGCCTGGACAACGCCAAGAATTGCAATTTTGACGGAGCCGACCGTGACCGCCAAGCAGTCGCAGCAAAGCGAAGTGCCCGGACGGATTATTTTTTTTCCGACGCGTTCTTCATTGCGAAAAGGAAAGGTCCGGCGTTCGGGCGTGGAGAGAGACCAGGCCGAAGAAATCGCGGTGATTGGCGACCTCCCCGAATATGAACGCAAGAACAATCCCGACGACTATCCTCGCCGCATGATCGTCAATGCGGTGGCTTTCGTGTTTATCGTCATGCTCACCGTTGCGGGTTTATGGCTCGCGGATGCGATGGCCCTGCTGCGGAAACATCAGGACTGTGCGTTCTCAGGCCGACTCAATTGCGCTGACCTGCACTTGCCGCCGCGCGACCGCTGATAGCTTCAGGCCTTGTTTCCCAACACTGCCAGCGTCACCGGCGCAAGACCGCCCAACCCAAGAGCGCGGGCCGCGGCCGGCGAAAGATCGATCACACGGCCGCGAATGAACGGGCCACGGTCGATGATTCGCACCACAACGGATCGCCCGTTCCTTTTATTCACCACACGCACCTTTGTGCCGAAGCTCAAGCTCCGATGCGCGGCGGTCATATTCTTGGGATTGATGATCTCGCCGCTGGCGCTGCGCGTGCCCTTTTCATTGTAAACTGAAGCGATGCCGGACATGCCCGGGATAGGCTTTGGCACCTGCTTCTTTCCAGCGACAGGCTTCAGCGCCGGCTTCTTTGCAATGCTGGACAAGCTCACGACGGGCTTCGGCTTGGGCACCGGTTTCTTTGTCTTTGACGCAGCCCCCGCCTCCGCGCAGATCAGCACAAGACAGGCCGCAACGACGCTACAAATGGATTTACGCACCACGCACTCCCCCAACTATTTTTCCGGACTATAGCGTCCGGTTCAGAGACGATGGTCCCGATTACACGCGATGGACGGGGAAAGTTGGCCGAAGGGTTACCGCGGCTGCCCGTTCATGATTGGGATTTCGCCCCCGTCTACCCTCTACGAACACACCCCTGAAAGCCGACGTTATTTTTAGCGCGGGGCTGCATCGCGGGGAAGCGCTAAAGTCCGATTACGGCTTACCTGCGGCACATTGGCAACGTTCCGGCGCCATTGAACTCCCGTCGCCTCTTCGCTATACGGCTCAAACGACCTCCCGCCAGGATAGTAGGCTGGCCGGACGTGTCCAGGAGCGGGCGGGGCCGGGTCCGTAAGACTTCCAAAAACTGCTTTCCCACCAGAGATTTACCATGTCATCGACCTTTGAGACCGTGGCTAAGATTATCGCCGAGACCTGCGATACTCCGGTTGATACGATCACCCCCGAGAGCCACGCCATTAACGACTTGGGCATCGACAGCCTGGACTTCCTCGACATCGCCTTTGCCATCGACAAGGCTTTCGGCATCAAGCTGCCGCTCGAGCAATGGACGCAGGAAGTTAATGACGGCAAGGCGACGACCGAGCAGTATTTCGTCATGAAGAATCTCTGCGCCCGCATCGATGATCTGGTCGCGGCCAAGGGCGCGTGAACCAGTCGAATGCAGCTCGACTATTTCCAGCTCCTCGACCGTATTGTCGAACTGGATGTTCAAAAGCGCACGATCCGCACTGAGGCGACTGTCCCGCTGAAGAGCACGATCTTCGAGGGCCATTTTCCCGGCCTTCCGCTGATGCCGGGGGTGCTGCTTCTGGAAACGATGGCGCAGACCTCGGGCTGGCTTATTATCGCGCTCACGCGGTTTGAACGGATGCCCTTTCTTGCCGCATTCAAGGAAGCAAAATTGCGCACCTTCGTCACGCCAGGACAGCAATTGTCCATCTCCGCGACGGTCGAGCATGAAGGCTCGGGCTTCTCCGTAGCTAAGGCGGCTATCACCGTGGATGGCAAGGTTACCTCCGACGCGGAAATCACCTTTCGGGTCGTGGCATTTCCGGCCCCCGAATTTCGCACCTACATGAAAGGCGAAGCCACGCGCCTGCAATTCCCGTTCGGAGCTATTGCCGATGGATGACACCCGCCGCGAGGCGTTGATCACTGGCATTGGCATCGTCTCCTGTCTTGGTGAAGGGCCGCAAGCGCATTGGGACGCCTTGAACGCGGCTCGGCCGGCAGCCGATACGACGACGTTTGCCCCCTACATCGTGCATCCGCTTGTGCTGCCTGAACTGGACAAGCAAATCCCAAAGAAGGGCGACCAGCGGCAGATGGAGCCGTGGCAGCGCATCGGCACTTATGCCGCGGGTCTCGCGCTTGAATCTGCCGGCGTCAAAGGCAATACGGAATTGCTCGGGCGCATGGACATGATCGTGGCCGCCGGAGGCGGCGAACGCGATATCGCCGTGGATAGCGCTATTCTCAGCGGCATTGGCAAGGCTGCCAACGCCGGCGCTTTTCTTAATGAGCGGCTGATGAACGATCTGCGGCCCACACTCTTTTTGGCGCAGTTGTCCAATCTCCTGGCCGGCAACATCTCTATCGTTCATGGTGTCACCGGCTCATCCCGGACTTTTATGGGAGAAGAATCAGCTGGCATGGATGCGGTTCGGATTGCACAAGCGCGCATCGCCGCTGGCCAAAGCGAGATTGTGCTGGTCGGCGGCTCACATAACGGCGAGCGCAAGGATCTGCTGATGCTCTACGAATTCGGCGGATTCAATCTGAAAGATCGCTTTGCGCCGGTGTGGCAACGCGGACCGAAGGGCGGCTTCGCGCTCGGCTCGCTTGGCGCTTTCCTGGTACTGGAATCGCATGCGCACGCACAGGCGCGCGGGGCCAAGCCCCTGGCGCGCCTTACCGCAGTCCTGTCCGATCGTTCCGCCCGCAAGCCTAGCGGCATCGTGCAGACATTGCGCGGCTTATGGCAAAACCTGGCACAGCGACTCCGGCCAGGCGAATATGCCGTGGTGTCGGGCGCCACCGGCACGGAGCCTGCGACCAGCGAAGAGCGAACATTCCTGTCCGAGCATCCGGAGGCGGCTATCCGAGCCACCGGCACCTACGTAGGCCACGCCTTGGAGCCGCAATTTATCATGAATATCGCGCTCGCCGCGACGGCCGTGAGCCGTGCTAGTCTCTTCCCGCCCGGCGACAGTTCTGGGGTCGAGCAGCCCATGCAAGGACGCCTTTCTCAAGCCGTGGTGACGAGTGTCGGACATTGGCGGGGCGAGGGCTTGGCGCTGATCGAAGCGGCGGGCTGAAGGAGAAGCGCAATGCCATCCAAAAAGGACAAGGCGGGACGGCCCATCGTCGTCGTGACCGGCGCGGGCGTTATCACCTCGCTCGGGGAAGGCAAGACCGACAATTGGAAGGCCATCACCGCTGGCCAATCCGGCATTCACGCGATCACGCGCTTCGCCACGGACAATCTTAAGACCAAGGTGGCGGGCACGGTCGATTATATCCCTCTTAAATCATTTTCCGCTCCGGCTTTGTCGGAGGCGCTGGCGGCCAAGGCCGCCGAAGAGGCGGTGGATCAAGCCAGCATCGGCTCGGCCGGTAATTTCCCCGGTCCGCTTTTCCTCGCCATGCCGCCGGTTGAGATCGAATGGACCCAGAGGCGCGAAATAGCTTCCAGTCTCAACCAGGAAACCGTGAGCTACGATGAATTGTTGCGCGCGAGTGGCGCGGCGCGTTTCTCCCCATATCACGAGCGTTTCATGTTCGGCGCGGTAGCCGATCACCTTGCCGACAAATTCGGCACCAAGGGATCGCCCATATCGCTCTCGACCGCCTGCGCCTCGGGCGCGAGTGCCATTCAACTCGGTATCGAGGCGATCCGGCGCGGCGAAACCGATGCCGCTCTTTGCGTGGCAACCGATGGATCGATCAATGTGGAAAGTCTGATCCGCTTTTCGCTCCTGTCCGCGCTTTCGACGACCAATGAACCTCCGTCGGCCGCGCCCAAGCCCTTTTCCAAGAACCGCGACGGCTTTGTGATGGCCGAAGGCGCGGGTGCATTGGTGCTGGAAAGCTTGGAATCCGCGCAGGCGCGCGGCGCGAAAATTCTCGGCGTTATGACCGGCTGCGGCGAGATGGCGGATGCCTTCCACCGCACGCGATCGAGCCCCGACGGCAAGCCGATCATCGGTTGTATCCGCAATGCGCTGAACGACGCAGGGCTTGCGCCAGACGATATCGACTACATTAACCCGCATGGGACCGGCACGTCCGAGAACGATAAGATGGAGGCCATGGGCGTGATGAGCGTATTCGGCGAGCGCGCCAGGCAAATCCCGATCTCGTCCAACAAATCCATGGTCGGTCATACATTGTCGGCCGCCGGCGCGGTCGAGGCGGTGTTTACACTGCTGACGCTGGAGCACCAGCGCATCCCGCCAACGATCAACTATAATGTGCCGGACCCCGCCATCCCGCTCGACGTCGTTCCCAACACGGCCCGTGATGCCCGCATGCGTCATGCCATTTCCAATTCCTTTGGTTTTGGCGGGCAGAACGTGTCGCTGGTCATGTCGCGCGAGCCAGCCTGACGGATGCGCGCACTCACCTTGATCGCTGACCGCAAGCTGGAGCTTGCGGATGTGCCGCCTCCCCCGCCGCCGGGACCAGGCGAAGTGCAAATCCGCGTCAAGGCGGTGGCGCTTAATCATCTTGATCTATGGGGCTTCCGCGGCATGGCTTTCGCCAAGCGCAAGCTGCCGCTGATCGTCGGTGCTGAGGCCTCCGGCGAGATCGCCGCCGTCGGAAGCGGCGTTTCGGCATTCCGGCCCGGCGATCCCGTCGTGATGTATGGCGCGCTCACATGCGGGACTTGCAAAGCCTGCCGCGAAGGCCGCGACAATCTTTGCGAGAATGTCTCCGGGATCATGGGATTCCATGTGGACGGCTTCGCGCGCGATCTGCTCAATCTGCCGGCCCGGCTTGTTATTCCCGTGCCGAAAGGCGTCAGCCTGCGCGACGCCGCCTGCGCGCCGATTGCGTTTTCCACGGTCGAACACATGCTGTTCGACAATGCCAAGCTTCAGCCGGGCGAAAGCATCCTGGTTCATGCCGGCGGGTCAGGTATCGGAACGGTCGCGATCAAGATGGCCAAGGCCATCGGCTGCACCGTCATCACCACCGTGGGCGACGATGAAAAGGCGGCGAAGGCCAAGGCGATCGGCGCCGACCACGTCATCAATTACCGCAATGAGCGCTTCGAAGGCGTCGTCCGCAAACTGACCGGAAAGAAAGGCGTTGACGTTGTGTTCGAGCACGTTGGCGCCGAGACCTTCTCCGGTTCGCTGCTCTCGCTCAAGCCTGGCGGGCGGCTGGTGACCTGCGGCTCAACCTCCGGTCCGACCACGACAATCAACCTGATGCAGCTCTTTCAGCGGCAATACAAGATTCTCGGATCGTTCGGCGCATCGATGCGCAATATCCGCGATAGCCTGTCGAAGATGACCGGCGGACTGCTGCCGGTGATCGACACCGAAGTCGGGCTTGCAGACTTCGAGCGCGGTCTGGCGCGAATCGAAAGCCGCAAGGTATTCGGCAAGGTCATCGTGAACTTCTAACCGGCGGGCTGATGCAACACACGCTCAGACGCACTACGCGGCGGCTGGCCCGGCGGACAAAAATCGCCGCCAACGTCGTCCTGGGTTGGATCGTCGTGATCTTGCTGAAGGCCATACGACGGACTGATCCTTTACGCACCGTGCATTTCGCCGGACGCTTCGTGCGGCGGATAGGGCCGTGGCTGCCCGAACACCGCATCGGGCGTGCCAATCTAAAAGCCGCATTTCCCGATTGGCCAGCCAAGGAAGTCGAGCGCGTGCTCGGCGGCGTCTGGGACAATCTGGGGCGGCTTGGGGCCGAGTTCGTCCATCTCGATCATCTCTTCAATTTCAACCCGGCGCGGCTGGAAGACAGCCGAATTGAATTCACGCCCGAAACGGCCGAGCGTTTTCTACGACTGCGTGATGCCAAGAAGCCCGCGCTCATCTTCGCCGCGCATCTTGCCAATTGGGAACTGCCCGCGCTTGCAGCTTCGGCGTTTGGTCTGCATTCAGCGGTACTGTTCCGTCCGCCCAATATCCCGTCTGTCAGCCGCTTTGTTCTCGGGGTGCGCCGGTCGCGGATGGGCCGGTTGATCCCGACCACTCTCGACGCGCCGATGCGGATCGCGGAGGCGATGCAGGACGGTCTGCATACAGGGATGCTGGTCGATCAATATCATACGCGCGGTGTGGAAGTGACCTTCTTTGGAAGGCGCACCAATGCGAACCCGTTGATCGCCCGCCTCGCCCGTCATATCGACGCTCCCATTCACGGCACGCGCGTCGTGCGCCTGCCGGGCGACCGGTTTCGTGTCGATCTTACCGAGGCCATCGAACAGCCCCGGGACGCGAAAGGAAAGATCGACGTTGCCGCGATGATGCAGCTTATTACGTCGATCCTGGAAGGCTGGATCCGTGAACACCCGGAGCAATGGCTCTGGCTGCACCGCCGCTGGCGCTAGGCTGTCCGGGAACCGTATCAGCGGCCAGTTTTGATCTTTGTCCAGAGGCGATTCATGAGGCGCTTTGTCTTTGCGTCATGCGCGATGTTGACATAGAGCCGGTCGAACGTCGCCTGATCGGGATAGACGCTCGGATCTTGCAAAATCGCTTTATCGACGAATTTCTGGCTGGCCAGGTTGCCGTTGGCGTAGACGATGAAGTTTGTGTTTTTTGCCGCCACCTCGGGCTTCATCAGATAGTTGATGAACTCATGCGCTTCGGCGACATGCGGCGCATCCTTTGGAATAGCAAGATTGTCGAACCAAAGCTGCGCACCCTCCTTTGGAATGGCGTAGCCAACCTCCACGCCCTTTTTGACTTCGGCCGCGCGATTCTGCGCTTGCTTGATATCGCCGGAAAAACCGACGACTAGGCAAATTTCCCCGGACGCAAGCGCGTTGATGTATTCGGACGAATGGAATTTGCGCACATAGGGACGAATCTTCGCCACTAAAGCTGCGGCCTTTTCGAGATCTTCCGGCTTTGCGGAATTGGGATCGAGTGCGAGATATTTCAAAGCTGCCGGGAAGATATCGTCGGCCGAATCCAGCAAATGAATGCCACAGTCCTTGAATTTGGCAATCATCTCCGGCTTGAAGATGATGTCCCAGCTATCGATCTTTGCATTGGCGCCAAGAAGTTCTTTCGCCTTTTTCACATTGTAGCCGATGCCGGTTGTCCCCCACATGTAGTTGACCGCGTATTGATTGCCCGGGTCATAGGCGGCGAGCCGCTGAGCGATTTGGGGCCAGGCATTGACCAGGTTCGGCAGCTTCGACTTATCGAGCTTTTGAAAAACGCCGGCCTTGATCTGCTGCTGCAGAAAATTGGCGGTTGGGACCACCACATCGTAGCCGGATTTGCCAGCAAGCAGCTTCGTTTCCAGCGTGTCGTTTGAATCGAACGTATCGTAGGTGACCTCGATGCCGGTTTCCTTGGTGAAATCCTTGAGCGCTTCCGGCGCGATGTAGTCGGTCCAGTTGTAGACATTGACCTTCCTAGTCTGCGCATGGGCGGACGCGGCCAGCACGAGCGCGGCGGTGACAATGAGGGCAAGCCGTGCGAACGGCAAACGCAGGTTTGTCATTTCTTCTTCACGTCTTGGTCGGCAACCCGGCAGCCTTCCAGGCGATGATGCCGCCGGCGAGATGCGCGTCGTAGCGATACCCCCGTTCCTGCGCTGCCAGCGATGCCGTCACCGACCGTTTCCCGGAGCGGCAGGCAAACACGACTTCCTTGCCGTGGGGATCTGGAATGGCGCCGGGATCGAAGGTGGAAAGCGGCACATGCACCGCATTGGGATAGCTCTCGATGGTGGTTTCGTTCGGTTCGCGCACGTCAACAAGCAGCATCCGTCCCTCGCGTAGTCCGCGCGCAACTTCTTCGGAAGAAAGGTCGCGCACTTTCGGTGGCATATTGGACATGGCAGCCCTCCCCCGGGCAGCGGCGACCCTGCCGCTGTCAATAAAACTTGCCATCTGGCGCGTCCAGAGGCGCAGCGGCGCCCTTATACTATTCAGAACGCCGGATGCTTTACTCCCATGCTCAACCGTTTCGGAAATATAATTCAAAGGCCGGCGGCAAATATCGCCATTCCCGAGCCGGGACCGCGGATATTGCGGCGCAAAACACTGCCAACACCTTGCCCCCGCTGCATTTGTGCGGCGATCTGCGCCCATATGGCACATCGAAAATCCACGGGTTGGACGAAAAGCCAAAGGAGAAAAACGACTTCGGCATTGCCTCCGCGCCAGACCGCCGTTACCCTGCCGGCCAATAAAGGAAATATCGTGCAGTTAGGGAGGATTTCATGTTGAAGCTCGCGTTCGCGACTGCGATGGGAATTATGGCCTCGTTGGCCACGCCGGCCGCCGCTGCCGGATATCCCGAGAAAAACATCGACTTCGTCATTCCCTTCGGGCCGGGCGGTGGATTTGACCGCACCGTTCGGATCGTTTCGCCCGCCCTGGAAAAGACGCTGCCGAACAAGGTCGAGGTCCTGCCGAAGAACATTGAAGGTGCCGGCGGAGCCAAGGGCACGGCGACGGTCTTTCGCGCCGCGCCTGACGGTTACACCATCGGCATCATCAACATGCCGGGCGCGGCCATTCCCGGTCTTGGCGGCGAGGATCCTGGGTATGACATGAATAAGTTCACTTTCATTGCCAAGCTGGCGGCCGAGGAATACATGCTGGCGGTGTCCGCAAAGTCGGACATCAAGACCATTGATGATATCAAAAAGCTCGGCCGGCCACTGAAGATCCCCAGCACCGATTTCGGCTCTACGGCCTATGCAGCATCGGAGATTTTCGGTCAGGAGATAAATTTCCCCATTCAGCATCTGACCGGTTACAAGGGGACGAACGACTACATCGTCGGCGTGATCCGTGGCGATGGCGAAGCGACGGTGGCTCCTGTTTCAACCCTGAAGCAGTTTATCCAGTCCGGCGACATGCGCCCGATTTTCACGACGGAAGAGAAGAGCAGCATTCCGGGCGTAAAAACCGTCACCGAACTCGGCTTTCCGACCCTGACTGGGCTTGGCGTGGAGCGATACGTCGTTGGGCCGCCCGGAATGCCGGCCGATCTCGTCAAGACTCTGTCGGCGAGCCTGGAGAAGGCGATGGCCGATCCCGAAGTTCACAAGTTTGCGGAAAAAGAAGGCTTCGCCTTCCTGCCCGCCGACAAGGCCAAGGCCAGCGCCGATCGTGCGCTTGCGCTCTACAGCAAGTACAAGGCAGCCCTTGTTAAGAAATAAAAGCAAGAACCCCGATCTCTGACGACGGCGAAGGGCCTCCGGGGGAACTATCATGCTTGAGAGCACTCTCTCGGCGGCGCAAGCGCTGTTCACGCTTTCCGGCGTGGTCTTCCTGTTTCTCGGCGTCGTCGTTGGGCTTATTTTTGGAGTGATGCCGGGCCTCGGCGGCACTACGGCCATCGCGCTGCTGATGCCGCTCTCGTTCAGTCTGGAGGCCAATCAGGCGATGCTGCTCATGGGCGGCATCATGGGCGCCGTTTCCGCCGGCGGTTCAATTTCGGCGATCTTGATCAATACGCCCGGCACGGCGCCGAATGCCGCCACCTGCTTCGATGGCTATCCCTTGGCCAAGCAAGGCAAAGGAGGCCTCGCCATCGGAGCCGCGGCCGGCGCATCGACCATCGGCGGCCTCATCGGCATTGTCACCCTGATCGTTGTCATCCCGATCATGAAGTCGATCGTGCTATTTTTCGGCCCACCTGAATATTTCATGCTCGCGCTCATGGGCCTTGCCGCCATCGCAATATCGACCGGTGGACAATTCCTGCGCGGGCTGATCGCTGGCGCGATAGGGCTTATTTTTTCCGTTGTGGGCTACGATGCCGTTGGCGGGACTGTGCGCTTTACGCTGGGCTCGGAATATTTGTGGGACGGCATCCCGCTCGTGCCGGCGCTGACGGGACTTTTCGCACTGTCGGAAATGATCGCGTTGTCGGTATCGGGCGGCACCATCGCCACGGATGACGCCACCAACAAGATCACGAGCGTCTGGGAAGGGGTTTGGCTGTCCATCAAGCACTGGAAGACGACGCTCCAGGGTTCGGCCATCGGCACCTTTATCGGCGCTATACCGGGATTGGGCGGGACCGTAGCTGCATTCCTCTCCTATTCGGCTGCGATGCAGATTTCCAAGCACCCCGAAACTTTCGGTACCGGCAATATTGAAGGGGTCATCGGTCCGGAGGCTTCGAATAACGCCAAGGACGGCGGAGCCCTGATTCCCACGCTGGCCTTCGGCATTCCTGGCTCGGCGGAAATGGCGGTTTTCCTCGCGGTTCTTGTGCTGCATGGGGTCGATCCCGGTCCTATGCTGCTCATTCAGCATCAGGGCATCATATTCAGTCTCATTCTGGCGCTCGTAGCTTCCACGGTGGCGTCGAATGTGATTGTTCTCATCGTCGCGCGCCCGCTCGCGCTGATCACCCGCGTCGACGTGCATATTCTCGTGCCGGTCGTGGTGACGGCCGCGCTTGCAGGCGTTTATGCTCTAAAAAATAACATCGGCGACGTGGTACTGGCCGGCCTCTTCGGCATACTGGGATATATCATGATCCGCTTCCGCTACCCGCGGGTCACCCTGGTGATCGCGCTGATCCTCGGCGAACTCGCCGAGCGCAGCTTTCACCAGTCGCTCAACATGGCGGATGGCGACTGGAGGATATTCTTCACCCGGACAACGTCGCTGGTTCTCTTCCTCTTGATCATTGGGTCGCTCTTCATCCCGGTATTACGCACGGCGCGGCGCGGGGGCGCCACGAAAGGGGTGGCCAGATGACGAAGAAAATTTATTGGCGCGATTTCAGTGCCGCGCTGATCGTTCTGGCGATTGGGATTGCATTCCTGTTTTGGGCGCGGACTTATCCGCCAAAAGCGGCTGAAGTGCCAGTCCTCATCGCCTGGATGACCATCGTGCTCGCGTCGCTCGATGCGATCGCGCAGACGGAAACCGGGCTTGGAACGACAATCCGCCGTTTTGTTGCGGCCCAGAAGATCATCGAATGGAAGGCGGAAGGTGACGAGGAAGCTCCAACCAGCCGCATTGTTTCAGCGATCTTCTGGATTTTGGCTTATCTCGGCGGTGTTTGGGTTATCGGGTTTTTGCCGATGACGCTGTTTTATATTTTTCTCTATATGAAGCTGCACGGCCACAAATCTATCCTCGCCAGCGGCGTAACGGCGGCCGGAACTACAATCGGATTGTGGCTCACATTTGAAATCATGTTCAACTATTCGCTCTATAGGGGACTGCTGTTCGGCGGCAATTGAAGCTGCCCGCAGATCCACCGGTCAAATCGTCACCTGAGTCCCCACCTCGACAACGCGCCCGGTCGGAATTTGAAAAAAGTCCGTGGCGTCGCTGGCGGATTTTGCCAGCTTGATGAATAGACGGTCCTGCCATCGCGGCATGCCGGATTGGGCCGAAGGCTTCAGTGCGCGCCGTGACAGGAAAAACGACGTCGACATGATGTCGAATTGCCAACCCAGCTTGCGCGCGAGCGCCAGCGCCTTGGGCACGTTGGGAGTCTCCATGAAGCCATAACAGATGACGACACGGGAGAAGGTCTCTCCAATTGGCTCGAAGCGCACGCGCTCTGACGGATCGACCCTGGGCACATGCGCCGTTTCGATCGTCAAGATCACGTTGGTTTCATGCAGCGCCTTGTAGTGTTTGAGGCTGTGCAGCAGCGCCGTCGGCGCATTCACCGGATCGCTGGTCAGAAACACCGCCGTTCCTGGCACGCGAACAGGCGGCTTCTTCTCCAGCATTGCGACAAGCGATTCCAGCGGCATTTCCTGCCGCCTGGTCTTTTCAAACAACAAACGACTGCCGCGCCGCCACGTATGCATCACGACGACAATGACCGCGCCGAGCGCAAGCGGCACCCAGCCGCCCTCGACAATCTTGAGCATGTTGGCGGTCAGGAACGTGAGATCGATAAAGAGAAATGGCGCGATGATCGCCGCCGCGGCCAAAGGCGGCCACTTCCACACTTTCCATATGACGACGAAAGCCAGCATGGCCGTCACCACCATGGTGCCAGTGACGGCGATGCCGTAGGCGGAAGCCAGCGCGCTGGAGGAACGGAACATCAGCACCAGAAAAAGCACCCCGATGAGGAGAAGCGTGTTCACGCTCGGCATGTAGATCTGCCCGAACAAAGCCTCGGAGGTGTGCCTTATTTCAAGCCGCGGCAGGAGACCGAGCTGAATGGCTTGCTGGCTGATCGAATAGGCGCCGGTGATAACCGCCTGGCTGGCGATGACCGTGGCGGCCGTGGCCAGAAGCACCATCGGCAGCAGCGCCCATTGCGGGTAGAGCAGGAAAAAAGGGTTTTCCAGCGCCGCGGGATCGGCCAGGACCAGCGCACCCTGACCGAAGTAGTTCAGCGTGAGTGCGGGCAGCACGACGGATAGCCACGCCATCCGGATGGGGCCACGGCCGAAATGGCCGAGGTCCGCATAGAGCGCCTCCACGCCGGTGACAGCTAGGAATACCGCACCGAGGGTGAACAGACCGATGATGCCGTGCCCGGCAAGAAAGCTGATGCCGTAAAGGGGGTTGAGCGCGCGCAGGACCGATAGATTCTGGCCGATATGCCAAAGTCCCGCGAATGCTAGCGCCACGAACCAGATAAGTGTGATCGGCCCGAAAAAGGCCGCCACCTTGGCGGTACCATGCGATTGCACCGCGAACAGCCCCATCAAGATCGCCGCCGTTATCGGGACGACATACGGATCGAAGGCAGGCGTGACGATCTTTAGGCCCTCGATGGCGGACAATACCGAAAGCGCCGGGGTGATGATGGCATCGCCATAAAACAATGCACCGCTGATGATACCGAGCGTGACGATGATACTGCCCCGGCTCACCACACGTTGCGCCAGCGCCATGAGCGCCAGCGTGCCACCCTCCCCGTCATTATCCGCCTGTAGAAGGATAACAATGTATTTGATCGTGACGATAACAATGAGCGCCCAGACGATCAGCGAGAGGACGCCAAGCACGGCGCTCTCGGTCGGTGCATTGCCAACACCGACGGCCGCGATAACAGACTCGCGCAGCGCATAGAGCGGGCTCGTGCCGATATCGCCGTAGACGACGCCGATGCTGCCAAGCGTGAGTCCCCAGAAGTTGGTCTTATGGCGCGCTTCACCGTTGCCGGAAGCCAGCGCTTTGCTCCCCGAGGGAGCGGCAGTGATGTGGGGCATTTTGATTTGGGTCAGGCGGAGGACGCCTGCTTTCCTTTTGTTGCGCCGCAATATGGCGCGCAGTCTTGTACGCCAACCCAGCCTCTAAGGGAGCATGGGAGTCATGCCGAAGAGCGCCAGCAGGCATGCATGCGAGGCGGGTCCACGGAAATAATAGACGACTGAAATATCAACAAAATCATATTGTTATATCGTCACTTGGGTGCCGACTTCGACCACCCGCTCGGTCGGTATCTGGAAGAAGTCCGTCGCGTCGTTGGCGGATCTGGCAAGCGCGATGAATAGCCGGTCCTGCCACCGCGGCATGCCGGAATGCGCCGCCGGCTTGAGTGCCCGCCGTGACAGGAAAAACGACGTCGACATGATGTCGAAATGCCATCCGTGCTTGCGGGCGACGGCCAGCGCTTGCGGCACGTTGGGCGATTCTACATAGCCGAAACGCAAAGCGATAAGCCTGAACGATGAAGAGATCGGCGTGATCGTCACCCGGTCAGCGAGCGGCACTCGCGGTGTGTCGGTGATGACGATGGTCAGGATCACGTTGTGCTCGTGCAGAACCTTGTTGTGCTTAAGATTGTGCAGGAGCGCCGTCGGCGCAAATTCTGGGCCGCTGGTCAAAAACACCGCAGTCCCAGGAACGACGTGCGGTGGTTTCTTTTCGAAGCTTCGGATCAATGTTTCGAGAGGAATTTCCGTGCGCCGCGTTTTCTGCGCAAGCAAGGCTGTGCCGCGCCGCCACGTTATCATCACGAGAATGACCAGCGCGCCGAACAGTACAGGCACCCACGCCCCTTGCAGGAATTTCATCGCGGCCGCGACCAGAAATGCGCTGTCGGCCAGAATGAACGGCGCCATCAACATCACAGCGGCAGAAAGTGGCCACCGCCATAGCTTCCAGATCACAATGAGACCAAGCGGGCCAGCAACCCAGACGGTCGCCGCCACGGCCAGCGTATAGGACGCCGCGAGTTCGCTTGAAGTGCGAAACACGCCCACCAGTAGCAGCACTCCAATAAATAGCAGCAGATTGATGCGCGGTATGTAGATTTGCCCGTAATGCGCTTCGGACGTATGGCGGATTTCAAAGCGCGGCAACACGCCGAGCTGAATGGCCTGTTGAGTGAGCGAATAGGCGCCGGTGATCACCGCCTGGCTAGCGATAATGGTGGCCGCCGTCGCCAGCGCGATCAGCGGCAGCAGCATCGACTCTGGAACAAGGCGGTAGAACGGATTTTCGATGGCGGCGGGGGTGGCCAGAACCAGCGCGCCCTGTCCAAAATAATTGATGACTAGCGCCGGCAGCACCGCAAAAAACCAGGCAGCCTGAATTGGCCGGCGTCCAAAATGACCGAGGTCGGCATAGAGCGCCTCGCTGCCGGTAACGGCGAGAAACACCGCGCCCAGCGTCACGAGCCCAATCGTCCCGTGTCCGAGGAGAAAGTTGATTCCATAAAATGGATTAATGGCGGCAAGCACGCTCGGATCGTCGGCGATATGCACAGCGCCGATCGCCGCGGTGACGACAAACCATAGTGCCGTGATCGGGCCGAACAGGGCCGAGACCCGCGCCGTGCCGTGCGACTGAACTGCGAAAAGCAAGGTCAGGATCACGAAGGTGAGCGGCAACACGAAAGGCTCCAGGGCCGGTGTCGCGACCCGCAATCCTTCCACAGCCGACAGCACCGACAGCGCGGGCGTGATCAGCGACGAGCCATAAAACATCGCTGCGCCGACAATGCCGAGCATGAGCACGGCCGGCGCGCGGTGGCCCAGCGCGCGAAAAGCCAAGGCGGTCAGCGACAGTATGCCGCCTTCGCCATTGTTATCCGCACGCAGCAGTACCAGCACATATTTGAGGGTGACGACGAGGATGAGCGACCAGAGGATGAGCGAGAGAACCCCAAGAACGATTCCGCGGTCCACCGCTCCGCCTGCGGCCGCGGCATTCGCCGCTTCGCGGAATGCATATAGCGGGCTTGTGCCGATGTCGCCGTAGACGACGCCCAAGCTGCCAAGCGCGAGCTTCCAGAAACTGGCCCCGGCCCGAACGTCTTCGGCCTCGGCCGCTGACGTTAACGGCGTCGATTCTTCAGTCTTCTTCATGAATTTGTTGGCTCTCGCCGCAGCACAAGAAAGGGCCTTACATCACCACCATGGAGCCTGCAATACGGCTTTTCGAGCGCGGCGGGGTCAGGGCGTGAAGCCAGGCGGAACCGGAGGCTCTTCGCGCATCAACGTAATCGTTACGCGCCGGTTGGCGGCGATATAGGGGTCATCCGGAAATAATGGCTGCGTATCCGCCCTGCCCGCCACCATGAATATATTTCCGGACGGCACGCCTTCGGACTGCAGAATCTCCCGCACCGCATTGGCGCGATCCGCCGACAGATCCCAGGGTCCGTAGCCTGGCTTGGGTGGAACCCGGCTTGCCGAGGTGTGTCCGGAAATGGAAATGCGAAAGGCCATCGCCTTGAGCGCCCCGGCCATTTTTTGAATGAGCTTGCGCGTGCGCTCGTTAGGTTCCTTCGAACCCTCGGCAAACATCGAGCGGCCGTCCTGGTCGACGATTTCGATATTCAACCCATCCTTGGTCTCCTCCATCATGATGTGCTTGGAGACTTCAGTGATCTCGGGCATCTCCTGCAACGCTTGCCTTAGCGACGCCGATGCCAGGCTGAAGGAGCGATCGTCCGCAAATCTCGCCCCGTAATTACGCTGGCGGTCGTGTTCATCGGGGCTCGGCGTCGCGGAAGCCTCATCGGGAGGAATATTCGCCGCGTTCTTCAGTTTTGGCCGCGTGGGCAATCCGAGGATTTCAATAATGCCAGAATAGCGCACCTTGTCCTGCACGCCGAAGGCATCGCGCATGGAGCCGGCGACGACCTGTAGCTTCGCTTGGTCTTGTGTTGAAAATGCGACCAGCATGACGAAGAACGCCACCAGCAGGCCCATGAGGTCGGCGAAGGTCACGAACCAGCCATGGCCGCCGCCACCGTGCCCTGCTGCTTTCTTTCTGGCCATGACCCGGGTCCGTTATCTACCGAAAGTGAAAGTGGAAGCCGCTACGCCGGCGCGAGATCGGCTTCGCCTTCCTCTGCCTCGTGGCGATGCCGCTCGGGCAGATAGGCCAGCAGCATCTCGCGCACCAGTGTCGGACTCTTGGCGTCGCGGATCATCAAAATTCCGTCGATGATGAGCGTGCGGTTGATGTCCTCGTCATGCAGCTTCAGTTGCAGCTTGTCGGCGATCGGCAGACAGAACAGGTTGGCCACCGCCGCGCCGTAGAACGTCGCGAGCAGGGCTACGGCCATATAGGGCCCAAGCTTGGAAGGATCGGTCATGTTGGCGAACATCTGCACCATGCCGATCAGTGTGCCGATCATTCCGAAGGCGGGCGCGCAATCGCCGATCGCGCGATAGATTTTTTGTCCCTCATCGAGATGCGTGATGAAGTTGTCGCGGTCGCGCTCGAGATTGTCGCGAATGAAACCGGCATCGTAGCCGTCGGCGACAAAACGGATGCCTTTGGCCAGAAAGGCATCCTCCACCTCGACCTTTTCCAGGCCGATCGGACCCTGCTTGCGCGCGACTTCCGCCAATTCGGCGATTTCGTCCACCAGCTCGCGCTGCGTGATGCGGCGCAGGGTGAAGGCATATTTTGCGCCGACCGGTATGCCGTGGAAGATCGACGCCAGCGGAAAGCGGATCAGGGTCGCGGCGAAGGCGCCACCGAAGATCACGATGAAAGCGTGCAGGTCCAGGAACATGCGCAGGTCGCCGCCCATCAGGATGAGCGCGCATAAGACGACCGCCCCGGCAAGAATACCGAGCGTCGTTGCGATATCCATGGAAACCCCCACCCGAACGCAGGCCCACGCTTTCTGCGCGGACACCCCAAGACCCTAGCCCCTGCGCGCTTAAGGGAGGGTTACCGTTCGAAAGCCGTGATTTGCCGGGGATCAAAGCGCGAGGTTACGGGCAAAGCATTGAAATATGGGGCTTTTCCTAATCTCGGTGGAGCGAGCATTAGCGCGTGGCGGCGCCCGTCGTCTCAATTGAGCCGGCTCGGACGATCCTGATCGGTAAATTCCTGCCGCTCGCCAGATGCGGGCTGCGTATCGCTTGCGGCAGATGCGCCAGGCGCAGCAGGTTTGGCCGCCGCCATCCCTTCGCTCGCCGCCTGGCGCTCATATTCGCGATAAGAAAGCCAGCCGAACGGTAGCGAGGCGAGATAGAGCAGCGTACCGGCGGTGAGCAATTCCCACGGATAGCTAATGAGAAGCGCGAGAAAAATCACCGTCGCCACGAAAACCGGCAGCACCATTTCGGGCGGCACTCTTTGTCCGATTTTCTTGCCGGAGAAAACCGGGATACGCGACACCATCAGAAAGGCAATTCCTAGTGTGTAGACGAACACCATCCAGGTCGCGACCAGGCCTCCCTGCGCGCCCAGGAAAGATAGATAGATCGGAAGAAGAACCGTGATCGCGCCGGCGGGCGCGGGCATGCCGGTGAAGAAATTACCCGCCCAGGCCGGCTTGTTCGGATCATCGATCATGACATTGAAGCGCGCGAGCCGAAGGCCCGCGCAAATCGCAAAGACCAGCACGGCAATCCACCCTACCGATTTCAGGTCGTGCAGACCCCAGAAATAAAGAATGAGCGCAGGCGCCACGCCGAAATTGACGAAGTCCGCCAGGCTGTCGAGTTCCGCGCCAAATCGCGAAGTGCCCTTGAGCATGCGCGCGATACGCCCGTCGACCCCGTCGAGCAGCGCGGCAAAAACGATAGCGGCCAGCGCAAGATCGAGCCGGCCCTCGACCGACATCCGGATGGCGGTGAGACCCGCGCAAAGCGCCAGCAGCGTAATGAGGTTCGGCACCAAAGTGCGAATCGGGATCGGACCGAAGCGGCGGCGCTTGACCTCAGGACGGTCAGGTTCGAAGGGCGTGAAGACCATGGCTGCTTATATAGCCTTTTCCGCTGCGCATCGCTACCGCCCACCGCACGTGGTTAAGCGTCAATCGACCCGGAAGCTGCGGCCGCTTTCGCCCAGGCGCAGATCGGCAATGACCGTCTCGCCCGCAACTGTCCGTTGACCCTCGGCGGCAAGGAATTTCGCTCCCGCCGGTAGATAGACATCCACGCGCGAGCCGAATCGAATCATTCCCAGCCTCTGGCCAGGCGCAATCGTCTCGCCCTCGCGCACGAAAGTTACGATGCGCCGGGCAATCAGCCCGGCAATCTGCACCACGGCGATGCGCGTGCCGGGCGCGATGATGATGAAGGAATTACGCTCGTTGTCGTCGCTTGCCTTGTCCAGATCGGCATTGAGAAAAGCACCGGCGCGATAGGCGACGCGATCGATGCGGCCACCCGTCGGGCTGCGGTTGATGTGGCAATCGAACACGCTCATGAAAATCGAGAGGCGCGGCAAAGGAATGTCGCCCATCCCGAGCTCTTGCGGCGGCGGCGCCTGGGTGACCTGGCTGACACGGCCGTCCGCCGGGGCCACCAGGATGCCGTCGCGCACTGGCGTCACCCGCGGCGGGTCGCGAAAGAACAGCGTGCACCAGATGGTCAGCGCGGTGCCGATCCAGCCCAAGGGCGGCCACAGCCAGAACAGGATCAGGCTGAGAAGCGCAAAGGCCCCGATGAAGGGATAGCCCTCGCGATGGATCGGAACGAGCTGTGAGCGGATGGAGGTGACGATGGACATGGATTTCAGATGCTTTCTCTACTCCGCCGCATCGGCGGGCGCCAAATCTTCGACGCCGGGTGGATTGCGATTGGCTCCGCCTTCTTCGTCGGCGACGCGGGCGAGCTTTTCGCGCGCTTCCTGTGCTTCGCGCTGGCGGTTCCACATGCTGGCATAGAGGCCGCCGGCGGCAAGGAGTTTCTGGTGGGTGCCGCGCTCGACGATGACGCCCTTGTCGAGCACGATGATCTCGTCGGCGCCGACGATGGTGGACAGGCGATGCGCTATCACCAGCGTCGTACGATTGCGGGATACGCGATCGAGCGCGTCCTGGATTTCCTTCTCCGTGTGGCTATCGAGCGCCGACGTCGCTTCATCGAGAACAAGGATCGGCGGACCCTTGAGGATCGTGCGTGCAATGGCAACGCGTTGCTTTTCGCCGCCCGACAATTTCAGTCCCCGTTCGCCCACTTCGGTATCGTAGCCCTTGGGCGCCAGGCGAATGAATCCGTCGATTTGCGCTAGCCGCGCAGCTTCCTCCACCTCGACATCGCTCGCTTCCCAGCGGCCATAGCGGATGTTGTAGCGGATGGTGTCGTTGAACAGCACCGTGTCTTGCGGCACCATGCCGATAGCTTCGCGCAGCGACCGCTGCGTGATGTCGCGAATATCCTGACCATCAATCGTGATGCACCCGCCGCTGATCTCATAGAAACGGAACAGCAGGCGTGAAATGGTGGATTTACCCGCACCCGACGGGCCAACGATGGCGATCGTCTTTCCCGCCGGGACTTCAAAGCTCAATCCCTTCAGGATGACGCGCTCCGGATCGTAGGCAAAGACAACGTTCTCGAATCGGATAATGCCTTTCGTCACGGCTAACGGCCGCGCATCCGGACGATCCTTGATTTCCGGCTCGCGCCCGAGAATGGCGAACATCGTTTCGATGTCAATGACCGCCTGCTTGATCTCGCGGTAGACCATGCCCATGAAATTGAGCGGCTGATAGAGCTGGATCATCATGGCATTGATCATGACGAAATCGCCCACGGTGTTGGTGCCACTCTGGATGCCTTGAACGCACATCACCATCGCCGCCGTTAGCCCGATGGCGAAGATCGTCGCCTGACCGGCATTGAGCACGGCGAGCGATACATAGGAATTCACGCTCGCGACCTCGTAGCGCTCCATCGATTTGTCGTAGCGCCGCGCCTCGCGTTCCTCGGCGCTGAAATATTTGACTGTCTCGTAGTTGAGCAGCGAGTCGATTGCTTTGGTATTGGCGTCGCTGTCGCTGTCATTCATTTTGCGCCGTATGCCGATGCGCCATTCGGTCGCGTAATAGGTGTAGACCATGTAAAGCGTGATGGTGACGAGAATGACGACGACGTAACGCCAATCGAACATATAAAGCAGCACGCCGATGATCATCGCAAACTCGACGATGGTCGGGGCTGCTTGCAGGATCACCATGCGGACGATTGTTTCGATGCCGTTACGCCCGCGCTCCAGAACGCGCGTCAGCCCTCCGGTCTTGCGCTCGAGATGGAAGCGCAACGACAGAAGATGCATGTGCTTGAAGGTCATCAGCGCAAGACGCCGTACGGCGTTCATCGCCACCTTGGCGAACATGCCGTCGCGCGCCTGCGTGATCAGCGCCATCAGGATGCGCATGCCGCCGTAAGCGGCCGTCAAGGTTGCCGGAGCGATGAAGACCCAACCCAGCCAGTCCGGCGCGACCGGCGCGCTTCCCTGCCCCGTCAAGGCGTCGGTGGCCCATTTGAATGTGAAGGGCACTGCGATGGTCGCGAGCTTGGCCAGGAGCAGCAGCACCATGGACAGCGTAACGCGCGTTTTCAGGTCCGGGCGGTCGGAGGGCCAGATGTAAGGCCAAAGGCGCCGAAGCGTCGGAAAAAGCGCGCCCATTCCCTCAGCGGAAACGTCGCGCTTCAGCGACCGGACGGATCGGACTTGAACGTCACTCATGCTTGGCCTATGCGGCGGCCCGCACAGGCAGACCGTGCTTATTATATAAGCCCCCCATGAGCAGCGGGGAACCCTCTTTAACGGCTTGGCGTTGCAACAGGCCGTCTTGACGCTCCCCCATGCCGATGCCACACCCCAAACCATGAGCAGCCTTCGAACCATCTGCGTCTATTGCGGCTCCGGTCCCGGCACCAAGCCCGCGTTCGCCGCGGCTGCGCGCGAATTCGGAAAAATCCTGGCCGAAAGCGAGATCGAGCTCGTCTACGGCGGCGGTTCGGTCGGCCTGATGGGAGAACTCGCCAAGTCGGCGTTGCATCATGGCGGCAAGGTTACAGGAGTCATTCCGGAATTCCTGATCGAGCGCGAGCACATGCTCAAGCAGGCGCATCAAATCGTCACCAAGGACATGCATGAGCGCAAGCGAATCATGTTCGAACGCTCAGACGCCTTCGTGGCGCTGCCCGGCGGCATCGGCACGCTGGAAGAACTGGTGGAGCAACTCACCTGGGCGCAACTGGGCCGCCACAAGAAACCGATCCTCGCCGCCAATGTTGAAAATTTCTGGGATCCGCTCTGCGCGCTGCTCGCCCATATGGAAGCAACTGACTTCATTCGCGCGGGGCTTACGGTTCAGCTTCTGGTCGTGAACAAAGTCGCGGACATTCTGCCGCGGTTGCGGCAAGCGCTGGAGTCGGTGTCAGAACCGGACAAGGCGATGAAAACGGTCGAGCCGGAGCGGATGTGAGGTGACGCGAGTCACGCAATCCGCTCATTCCCGCGAAAGCGGGAATCTAGTTCCCTAAAACAAGCATTGTGGGCGGCAACACTGGGTCTCCGCTGTCGCGGGGACGAGCGGAACTGCTCTACGCTTTCGCGCCGCTCTTGATCAGCTTGTAGACGACGGAATCCATCAACGCCTGAAACGAAGCGTCGATGATATTGGGCGAAACCCCGACCGTGTTCCAGGTGTCGCCGTTTTCGTCCTGGCTTTCGATCAACACGCGCGTCACCGCCTCCGTACCGCCATTGAGGATACGCACGCGATAATCGGTGAGCTGCAGCCCCTCGATGTATTTCTGATATTTTCCCAGATCCTTGCGCAGCGCCAGATCGAGCGCGTTGACCGGACCATTGCCTTCCACTTCGGAAACCCGCGTCTGGTCGCCGACCTTCACCTTGACCATCGCCTTGGAAACCGCGACATGCTCGCCGCGCGCATTGATCCGATGCTCGACATGCACGTCGAACTGCTCGACGGTGAAGAAGTCGGGCACCTTCCCCAGGATGCGCCGGGCCAGCAGATCGAAGGAAGCGTCCGCCGCCTCATAGGCATAGCCGATCGCTTCGCGATTTTTTACTTCCTCCAGCAGCCGTCCGACGCGCGGATCGTCCTTGTCGGCCTTGATGCCGATGCGCTCCAATTCGGCGAGAACATTCGCCCTGCCCGATTGGTCCGAGACCAGCAGCTTGCGCCGGTTGCCGACGCTCTCCGGCGGCACATGCTCATAGGTCGCTGGCTCCTTGACGATGGCCGAGGCATGGATGCCCGCCTTGGTGGCAAAGGCGCTTTCGCCCACATAGGGCGCATGACGATTTGGGGCACGGTTGAGCAACTCGTCGAGCGCATGCGAGACATGCGCCAGGTCTTTTAGCTTTTCTTCCGACACGCCGATCTCGAAGCGTTCCGCGTAGTCGGGCTTGAGCTTCAGCGTCGGGATGATGGAAACAAGGTTGGCGTTACCGCAACGCTCGCCAAGCCCATTGAGCGTGCCCTGGATCTGGCGCGCGCCGGCGCGCACGGCGGCGAGCGAGTTCGCCACCGCCTGTTCGGTGTCGTTGTGGGCATGGATGCCCACATGATCGCCCGGGATGTGCTTGACCACCTCGCCGACGATTGCCTCCACCTCATGCGGTAGCGCACCGCCGTTGGTGTCGCAGAGCACCACCCAGCGCGCACCTTCGTCATAGGCCGCCTTGGCGCAAGCGAGCGCATATTTCGGATTGGCCTTGTAGCCATCGAAGAAATGCTCGCAGTCGAGCAGCACTTCGCGGTCCTTGGCCTTGGCGGCGCGCACGCTGTCGCGGATGGAGGCGAGGTTTTCCTCCTCGGTCGTCTCCAGCGCCACGCGCACGTGATAGTCCCAGGACTTGGCGACGAAGCAGATGGCGTCGGCCTCAGCGGCCAGGGTTGCGGCCAGGCCCGGATCGTTGGAAGTCGAGCGGCCGGGGCGCCGGGTCATTCCGAAAGCGGTGAAAGTGGTTTTCAGACCGTGCTTTTTCGAGAAAAATTCCGTGTCGGTCGGATTGGCGCCCGGATACCCGCCTTCGACATAATCGACGCCAAGCTCATCGAGCATGCGCGCGATGGTGAGCTTGTCATGCAGCGTGAAATCGACGCCGTTCGTCTGCGCGCCGTCACGCAGCGTTGTGTCGAAAAGATAAAGTCGCTCGCGCGGCATGTCAGCCAAACCTTGTATAGATGTAGAACGCCAGCAGCGCCGCCGCACCGATCACGGCGAATTTTAGCACAATGTAGTAGAGCCAATGGCGCGGAAACGGCGTATCCGGACGTTTCATGATGCGCTCTCCTTGATAGTGAGCTTCTTTTCCATGGTGGTATTGGCCAGCCATTCACCGCCGCGCGCCACGGTGTTGCGGCGTTGCGCAACAAAGCCGCGCTGTTGGAAGAAGCCGCTTGCGTTGTCACTGGCCTCCACCGTCAGGCGCGAGGCACCGCGCGAGCGGGCGAGCTTTTCCACCGCGTCGAACAACATGGCGCCGATCCCCTGCCCCGCCGCAGCCGGATGCACATAGAGCATGTCAATCTTCTCGCTGTCGGCTAGAGAGATGAAGCCCAGCGGCGAGCCGTCCAGCGTGCCGATCAGCGTGAGTTGATTGCCGAGCCGGGCCGCAAAATCGGTCTCGTCGACGGCGGCGGAGGCCCAGGCCTCCCGTTGCGCCTCCGTATAGTCATCCGCCGTCAGTTCCTCGATGGCGGCGCGAAAAATCTCCGCCAGCATCGGCGCATCCGCCGGGAGGAATGGACGCAAGCCTGCTTTGGGATGCGCGGCGGCGCTCATCGCGTTCTCGCTTTCTTCCCCTCTCCCCTTGTGGGAGAGGGTGGTGAGGACGGAGCGAAGCGAAGTCCGAACCGGGTGAGGGGTCGGCAGCGCGACGTATGAGGAGTAGCCGACCCCTCACCCGCCTCGCCGCTTTGCGGCTCGGCACCCTCTCCCACAAGGGGAGAGGGAAAAAACGTGCGCACAACGGCCATCATCGGGCGATCTCCCAGGTGGTGCCGTCCTTGGAATCCTTCAGCACGACGCCCATGGCGGCAAGCTCATCGCGGATGCGGTCGGATTCGGCGAAGTTCTTGGCTTTGCGCGCGGCCATGCGCAATTCCACAAGCCGCTCGATCTCGTCCTTGCTAATGGCAAGTTTCGGTTGCCGTGTTGCTTTCCAGGCCGCAAAAGTGTCTGCGCGAAACCCAAGAAAGTGGAGCGTACCGGCAAGTGATTTGTGGCCGGCACGGGTTCGCAGCGCATGCATTTCTGCGATCGCTTTTGGACTGTTCAAATCGTCGCCGAGAGATTCAATGACCGCGGATGCAGGTCGCGGTTCGGCCCCGCCCGCCGCAGCATCGAACCAATCAATAAGGGTTCTTTCGGCCTCCTCCAGATTTTTTACTGTCCAGTTGATCGGCTGGCGATAATGCGTGCCCAGCATGGCGAGACGCACAACATCGCCCGGCCAATCGGCCAGTAATTCCCTTATCGTCACGAAATTCCCTGCCGACTTGGCCATCTTCTCGCCTTCGACCTGCAGGAAGCCGTTGTGCATCCAAGTATTCGCCATCACGCCGGTGTGAAAGGCGCAGCGCGATTGCGCGATCTCATTCTCATGATGCGGAAACACGAGGTCGATGCCGCCGCCGTGGATGTCGAAAGTCTCGCCGAGATGCTTCCATGACATGGCCGAGCATTCGATGTGCCAGCCGGGACGCCCTTGCGTTTTGATGCCCGCGGGCGACGGCCAGGCGGGCTCACCTTCCTTCGACGGCTTCCACAGCACGAAATCCATCGGATCGCGCTTATAGGGCGCCACCTCGACCCGCGCGCCGGCAATCATTTCTTTCAAGGGCCGTTTCGAAAGCTGGCCGTAGTCCGTCATCGACGGCACGCTGAACAGCACGTGTTCCTCGGCGGCGTAGGCATGTTTCGAGGCGATGAGGCGCTCGATCAGCGTCTTCATCTCGCCGATATGCTCAGTCGCGCGCGGCTCTACCGTCGGCTGCAGGCAGCCGAGCGCCGCCACGTCCTGTTTGAAATCGGCGTAGGTCTGCTCGGTGAGATCGCGGATGGAAACGCCGCGTTCCGCCGCGCGCGCGTTGATCTTGTCATCCACGTCCGTGATGTTGCGCACATAGGTGACGTGCTCCGGCCCGTAGAGATGCCGCAGCAGCCGGAACAGCACGTCGAAGACGATGACCGGGCGTGCGTTGCCGATATGCGCGAAGTCGTAGACCGTCGGGCCGCACACATACATGCGCACGCGCGCGGGATCGATCGGCGTGAAGGGCCGCTTCTGACGCGTCAGCGTGTCGTAAAGCTTCAGATCCATCGCACCCTGTCGAAGCTGCATCCTTCGGCGGAATCGCGCCAAAGCATGCCCCTGGCCTGCTGGCCGGGCATCCGTTTTCTTCGAAGGCGAGAGAAAAGGCGGCCTCAGCCAGCTGTGAGCTAGCTAATAATCTCCCGGCAAATGCCGATCTGGAGGAAATGGCCGTTCATGGCCGGGAGAATGGGCAAGCCGGCCGCCGCCGTCAAGGGCCTGCCAAATCGGAGCTTTTGCCCGGGTGGGGCGTTCATACCGTGGGCTACCGGGGCAAGAATCACGAAAGGGCCTGCCCCGACCCGGCCAGCCCATTCGGTTAACGATCCCTTAACGCTTTGTCCTCATTCTTCTCAATTGCGGCACTATGTCCGCTAGAGAGCTGTGTCATGCGGTCTCAATTCGCCATCCTCGCCTTCGGTGTCGCGCTACTGAGCGCGGCTTCCGCGCAAGCGGAAAAGCGCATGTTCATTGTCGCCAATAATGCGAATGGCTACGGCGTGGACCGCTGCCTGGCCACAGGCGCAAGCTGCGGGGCCGCCGCTGCCGCCTCTTATTGCCGCTCGCATCAATTCAATTCGGCCGTCTCGTATCGCAAGGTCGATCGCGAAGAGATCACCGGAGCGGTGCCGACCGGCGCATCCGGCGGCTGCCGCGGATCGGCCTGCGACGAGTTCGTCGCCATCGAATGCGCCCGCTGACCTAACTCCCACTTAGCTCTTTCACACTCTATCTGCGCCGTCACGGTTTCATGGAACCCCGGAACCGTGTCGATTCGGCGGAACCAACGTTTGGCTTGGCTGTTCCCTACCAACGTCTGGGGGAGGAAAGAAAAAGGGAACTGCCCATGTCCGTCGTCCGCGCCATGCTACGTTCGCATCCCGAACAGCCGGCTCATTCGGATGCAATCACTACCTGCATCGACGCCTGCTCCCTTTGCATAGAGACTTGCACAGCTTGCGCGGACGCATGCCTCTCGGAGAAGCATGTCGAGTCGCTGATTTCCTGCATTCGGCTCAATCTGGATTGCGCCGCCGTCTGCGCCGCCACCGCCAGCGTCGTCGCGCGCGCGAATAAGGCAGGAAATAGGCAACCGCTGGAAGCGCAGCTCACGACCTGCATCGCGTTCTGCCGCGCCTGCGCCGCGGAGTGCACGCGCCATGCCGAGAAGCACAAGCATTGCCGCGTTTGCGCCGAGGCTTGCACGACCTGCGCCGACGCTTGCACCGAAATGCTGTCCTCGTTGCGGATGCCCGCCTGACCGCCGCAATCTATAGTTGGAGCGGGCGCCATTGCCCCGCCAAATAACTTGCGGCATGGTTCCGGCGAAGGTGACTTATTCACCGGCACCGGGAGATTTCCGTGAAGCTCTATTCTTATTTCCGCTCGTCCGCGGCTTATCGTGTGCGCATCGCGCTCAATCTCAAAAATCTCGCTTACGAAACCATCCCGGTGCATCTGCAGAAGGATGGCGGCCGCCACCGGAGCGCCGAGTATCAGGCGGTCAATCCGCAGATGCGGGTGCCTTCCTTGATGCTGCCCGGCGGTGAAGTCCTCACGCAATCGCTTGCGATCATCGGCTACCTCAACGAAATCCATCCGCAGCCGCCGCTGCTGCCTGCGGATCCGCTCGAGCGGGCGCGCGTCCGCGCCGTGTCGCAAATCATCGCCTGCGACATCCATCCGCTGAATAACATCGGCACGTTGCAATATCTCAAGCGCACGCTCGGCCAGGAGCAAGCCGCGATCGATGCCTGGTACGCTTACTGGATTAAGGCGGGCTTCGACGCCATCGAGAAAATGATCAAGCCTGGGCCCTATGCTTTCGGCGCGAAGGTCACGCTTGCCGACATCTGCCTAGTCCCGCAGGTCTATAACGCGCGCCGGATGAAGGTACCGATCGACGCCTTTCCCAAGATCATCGCCGTCGATACGGCTTGCCTCGCCCTGCCCGCCTTCGACAAGGCGCGGCCGGAGAACCAGCCGGACGCCGAGTGACGATGCGGCTTTCGTCCGGCTCGCACCCGATGAGTTTTGGCGATACACTGGCCTTGCAGGGATTAAGGCTACACACCCGGTTCGTGATTTCGACAAGATGTTACGCCTGATGGGTGGCCCAAAGGCGGACGGCTTTTGCCTATGAAGACAGCGACTCAAAAACTGCTGTTCGGACTGAGTGCGGCGCTTTGGGCGCTTGCCTGGTCAGTTCCCGCATTGGCGCAAGGCTATCCGCCCTATCCCATGCCGGCCGATCCGCAAGGACGAAATCCCGTTTGCACCCGGCTTGAATCCCAATTGGTTGCACTTGAGCGCGGCGCCGGCGGCGGCGATCCCGCGCGCGCCGAGCAAATCCGCCGTTACGAAGACGCCGCCAACAAACAGCAGGCCGAGGTTGACCGCGTGGTCGCGCAGTCCCGTGGCATGGGCTGTCAGGGGTCGGGATTTTTCTCGCTATTCGGCGGGCAGCCGGCGCAATGTGGTGAACTGAATCGGCAGATTCAGGATATGCGCGCCAATCTTGACGGCATCTTGCAAAGCCTTTCGCAATTGCAAGGCGGCACGGCCGACCGTGAAGGCCAGCGGCGTTCCATTCTGCTCGCGCTCGGCCAGAACGATTGCGGCGCGCAATATCGCTCTGCTGCTGTCGAGCAACGCGGCGGCTTTTTCGACTCACTGTTCGGTCCCGGCTCGATCTTGAATCCGTCCGGGCCGTTTCAGTCATCAACCTTCCGTACGGTCTGCGTGCGCACGTGCGACGGATATTATTTTCCGATTTCCTACTCGACATCGCCGAACAGGTTCGCGGAGGATGAGCAGACCTGCCATCGCCTCTGCCCTTCGGCGGAAGTGCAGCTCTACACCCACCGCAATCCCGGCGAGGAAATGGAACAGGCGGTGTCCACCAGCGGCCAGCTCTATACTGCTTTGCCGAACGCCTTCCGCTACCGCAAGGAAGTCAACCCGGCCTGTAGCTGCCGGCGGCCGGGTCAAAATTGGGCGGACGCACTTAAGCCTGCGGAAGACAGCACGATCCAATATGGCGATATCGTCGTGACCGACGAGAATGCGAAGCAATTGTCGCGGCCCAAGCTGGACGCTAAGGGCAAGCCGCAGAGCGGCAAGCCCGCGGCAACCAATTTCACACCGGCGGCCCAGCCGGCGGAGGAAGACAAGACAGCGGTCACTCTTCCGCCCGGCAAGCGCAAGGTGCGCACTGTCGGGCCCACTTTCTATCCCGTGCGATAGATTGTCCGCTTAGAAGTCGAAGGCGTCACCCTTCGGCGCAGCGCCGGGCTTCAACAGCGACGGATCGGGCTGCGACGGCGGCACGCCAGGATCGCGGAATGCATTGGTGATCGGATAGCGCCGGTCGCGGCCGAAATTCTTCAGCGTCACTTTCACGCCGGGCGCGGCTTGCCGCCGCTTGTATTCGGCGAGATTGAGCATCCAGTCGATCTTCATCACCGTATCGCGGTCGAAGCCGGCGGTGACGATGCTCGCAATAGGCTCTTCCCGCTCGACCAGGCGATAAAGGATTTGATCGAGGACATCATACGGCGGCAGCGTGTCCTGGTCCTTCTGGTCTTCGCGCAATTCGGCTGTCGGCGGCCGCACCAGGATATTTTCCGGGATCACCCGCCCATCGGGACCAAGCGCGCCGTCCGGCTTCCAGCCGTTGCGCAGGCGGGCCAGGCGATAGACTTCGGTCTTGTACAGATCCTTGATCGGATTGAAGCCGCCGTTCATGTCGCCATAGAGCGTGGCGTAACCCACCGACATTTCCGACTTGTTGCCCGTGGTCACCACCATCAGGCCGAACTTGTTGGAAATCGCCATGAGGATGGTGCCACGCGCGCGCGCCTGCAGATTTTCCTCGGTCACATCGCGCGGCTTGCCGGCGAATAGCGGCTTCAGCGTGGTTTCAAGACCGGTGATCGCAGGCTCGATCGGCACAATGTCATACTTCACGCCCAAGGCTTTCGCCGCTGCTGCCGCATCGTCGAGAGATTCCTGCGCGGTGAACCGATAAGGCAGCATCACGCAGCGGACCCGCCCCGCACCCAGCGCATCGACCGCCAGCGCCGCGCACAGCGCGGAATCGACGCCGCCGGAAAGGCCAAGTACTACGCCCTTGAATCCATTTTTGTTGACGTAATCACGCAGGCCCAGCATGCAGGCGGCATAATCGGCCTTGTCTCCCTCGATCAGAGGCGCGAGCGGCCCCTTTTCGCAACGCCATGTGTCGCCCGCGCGGGACCAGTGCACCGTCGTAACTGTTTCGCGAAAACCCGGAAGCTGGAAAGCGACCGAATGGTCGGCATGCAGCCCGAACGATGCCCCATCGAATACCAGTTCGTCCTGGCCTCCGACTTCGTTGAGATAGAGCAGCGGCAAGCCGTGCTCGGTGACGCGTGCCACCGCGACGTTCAGTCTGACCTCGTCCTTGTCGCGCCAATAGGGCGAGCCATTCGGCACGATGAGGATTTCCGCGCCGGTCTCCGCCAGGCATTCAACCACCTCGGCGCCCCAGATATCTTCACAAATAGGGATGCCGAGCCGGACGCCGCGAAAATTCACCGGCCCCGGCATGGGCCCGCGCGTGAAGATCCGCTTCTCGTCGAACACGCCGTAGTTCGGCAGGTCCACCTTGAACCGCAGCGCCGAAATCGCGCCGCCATCGAGCAGCGCAATGGCGTTGTAGAGTTTCCCGTCTTCCACCCAGGGCGTTCCGACGGCAACGGCGGGGCCGCCGTCCGCCGTTTCGCGGGCCAGGCTTTCCACCGCGGCCCGGCAAGCGGCCTGGAAGGCCGGCTTCAAAACCAGATCCTCCGGCGGATAGCCGGAGATGAACAATTCGGGACATATCATCAGATCGGCGCCATCGGCCGCGGCACGCGCGCGAGCTTTGCGCACCTTGTCCGCATTGCCGGAAACGTCACCGACAATCGGATTGAGTTGCGCAAGGGCCAGCGCGAGGCGATTTGCGGGAGGAGCGCTCATAACGCAGGTCTAGCGCCTCCCCCTCGCCTTCGGCAATGGCGCAAGGCGGAGCGTGATGGGTCAGAGTCCCGCCGCCGCAGACAGCGGCTTGCTCTTGGCCATGCGTTCTTCCTTGAGCAATTCCGCCAGCAGGAAGGCCATTTCAATCGCCTGTTCGGCATTGAGCCGCGGATCGCAGAAGGTGTGATAGCGGTCGTTGAGATCGGCGTCGGTGATTGCCCGCGCGCCGCCGGTGCATTCGGTGACGTTGGTGCCGGTCATCTCCAGATGCACGCCACCGGCATAGGTGCCTTCCGCCGCGTGCACCTCGAAGAAGTGCTTCACCTCCTTGAGGATGAGGTCGAAGGGGCGGGTCTTGTAGCCGCTCGCGGACGTGATGGTGTTGCCGTGCATCGGGTCGGAGGACCAGACCACGTTCCTGCCTTCGCGTTTTACCGCGCGGATGAGCGCCGGCAGGTGCTCGCCGACATGATCGGCGCCCATGCGGCAGATGAGCGTGAGGCGTCCTGCCTCGTTCTCGGGATTGAGAATGTCGATGAGCTTCAGCAAGCCGTCCGGCGCGCTGGAGGGGCCGCATTTCAAGCCCAGCGGATTTTTAATGCCGCGGCAGAATTCGACATGCGCGTGATCCGGTTGGCGCGTGCGGTCGCCGATCCAGAGCATATGCCCGGACGTGCAGTACCAGTCGCCTGAGGTTGAATCCACACGCGTCATCGCCTGCTCATAAGGCAGCAGCAGCGCCTCATGGCTCGTATAGAAATCCGTCGTGCGCAATTCCGGGTGCCGCTCAAGGTCGAGCCCGCAGGCCTGCATAAAGCCGAGCGCCTCGGAAATCCGGTTCGACAGCTCCATGTAGCGGCGCGACTGCGGCGAATCCTTCACGAAGCCGAGCATCCATTGCTGCACGCTGGCGAGATTGGCATAGCCGCCCTGCGCGAAAGCGCGCAGCAGGTTCAGCGTCGCCGCCGACTGGCGATATGCGTCCAACTGCCGGCGCGGATCAGGGATCCGCGCCTCCGGCGTGAACTCGATATCGTTGACGATGTCGCCGCGGTAAGCGGGCAACTCCTTGCCGTTGCGTTTTTCCGTCGGCGAGCTGCGCGGCTTGGCGAATTGCCCGGCGATGCGGCCGACCTTCACCACCGGCGACGCTGCGGCGAACGTGAGCACCACCGCCATCTGCAAAAAGACGCGGAAAAAGTCGCGGATATTGTCCGGGTGATGCTCTTTGAAGCTCTCGGCGCAATCGCCGCCCTGCAGCAGGAAAGCCTCTCCCGCCGCGACCTGGCCCAGCGTCCGTTTCAGCCGGCGCGCCTCGCCCGCGAAGACGAGCGGAGGAAAGGTCGAAAGCTGTTTCTCGACTTCCGCGAGCTTGGCCTGATCCGGATAATCCGGAGCTTGCACGATCGGTTTCTTGCGCCAGCTATCCGGCGTCCAACGTTCGGCCATGCGCCGATACTCCATACACGAAGGCCGCCAATGGGCAGCCTTATCAAGGGGATGCAAGCTTATACACGATCAGCGGTACCGGACGCCAGAAACTTCGCAAATGGCGCGGCTGTTAGCTTTCCGGGGCCTATTTCCGGCTAGCGCTCGTAGCTCGCGGCCTTGTCCCGCATGGTCACGAGCTCCTCGGCCGCCGTGGGATGCACCGCCATGGTGGCGTCGAAATCGGCCTTGGTCGCCTTCATCTTCACCGCGATGCCGACGAGCTGGATCATCTCGCTCGCCTCGGGCGCGACGATATGGCAACCGACCACGCGATCCGTGTCGCCATCCACCACCAGCTTCATGAATGAGCGCGTGTCCCGCGCCGCCAGCGTCGCCCGCATCGGGCGAAAGGTGGTCTTGTAGATGTCGACCTTGCGCAGCCGCTCGCGCGCCTTTACCTCGGTCAAGCCGATGACTCCGACCTCCGGTTCGGAAAACACCGCCGTGGGCACATCGTCATGATCCACACGTGTCGGCTTTCCGCCAAAAACGGTATCCGCGAAGGCATGACCTTCGCGCACCGCCACCGGCGTGAGATTGATCCGATCGGTGACGTCGCCCACTGCGTAGATATTCGGCACGGAGGTCTGCGAATATTCGTTCACCGCGATGCCGCCCCTTTCCTTCACCTTGACGCCTGCCGCCTCCAGGCCGAGCCCGGCCACGTTCGGTTGCCGCCCGACCGCAAACATCACGCAGTCTGTTTCCAACATCGCGCCGTCCGACAGCGTGGAAAAATAACCTTCCGCGCCCTGCTCGACGCTTTGCACGGTTTTACCCATGATGATCTTGATGCCGCGCTTTTCCATCTCCATGCGTAAATGCTCGCGCACGTCGTCATCGAAGCCGCGCAAGATATTTTCGCCGCGATAGACCAGCGTCACCTTCGACCCCAGCCGCGAAAAAATCCCGGCGAATTCGATGGCGATATAGCCGCCACCTTGAACCAGGATGCTTTTGGGCAGATCAGGGAGATGGAAAGCCTCGTTCGAGGAAATGACGTGCTTGAGGCCGGAAATCGGATCGCCTAGCGTCGCGCCGCCGCCGGTCGCAATAAGGATATATTTCGCAGTCACCTTCTTGCCGTCGGAAAGGCGCACCGTGTGGGCGTCTTCGAGCACCGCGCGGCTCTTGATCAGAGTCGCGCCCGCCCGTTCCAAGGTGGCGATATAGGCGCGCTCAAGTCTGGCGATTTCCAGATCTTTGTTGGCGATTAGTGTCGGCCAATGGAAGGTGGGTGCGATGACGCTCCAGCCAAAACCCGCGGCATCCTCGAATGCGTCGGCATAGAGCGAAGCATAGACGAGAAGTTTTTTTGGCACGCAGCCGCGAATGACGCAGGTGCCGCCGACGCGATCGTCCTCGGCAATGGCGACGCGCGCGCGATGTTCACCGGCAATGCGCGCCGCGCGCACGCCGCCCGACCCTGCCCCGATGATGAAAAGATCGACGTCGTAGCCCGCCATGCGCTTCCTTTCGGCTTTCAGCGCCGCTCGACCACGCGTACGCCTTCGCGGCCGGCGAGGATGACCGTTTGCGCCATTCCGATGAACAGCCCGTGCTCCACCACACCTGGGATCGAGCGAAGCCGCTCGGCTAAGGATTTTGCATCGGGAATGCGCTCAAGCGCGGCATCGAGAATCCAATTGCCGCTGTCGGTGACGAAGGGATTACCGTCCTTGCCACGCCGCAACAGAACCCGGCCGGAAGCGCCGGCAGCCGCCTCGACTTTCAGCCGCGTCGCTGCGAGGCCGAAGGGCACCACCTCGATGGGCAAAGGAAAGCGCCCTAGCGTCGCCACCCATTTGGATTCATCGGCAATCACGATCATACGCGCCGCAGCGGCGGCTACGATCTTCTCCCGCAGCAACGCCCCGCCACCGCCTTTGATGAGCGTGAGATCGGGGCCGATTTCGTCTGCGCCGTCGATGGCGAGATCAAGCTGCGGCGTTTCATCCAGAGTGGTGAGCGGAATGCCCAGTTGGACTGCCTGCGCACGCGTTGCTTCCGACGTCGGCACACCGACGATATTGCAACCCTCGCGCATGCGTTGCGCCAAAAGATCAACGAAATGCCGCGCCGTCGAGCCGGTGCCAAGACCGAGCCGCATGCCGGGCCGCACGAATTCCACCGCGCGCGCGGCGGCCTCGCGTTTTTGCTTTTCCGGATCGGTCGCAGTCAGGGCGGCGCTCCATCGGCAGCGTGAATGCCGCATCTTCTACTGTGGTTCTTTACGGCCTCCTAGTCCCTGCCGCGCAGGTGCCGATCAACCATATGGGCGAGGAAAACCCCGCCTGTCCTTGCCATACATCCGGGCACCGGCTAGCGATCCACCCATGTCTGCACCGACCATCGTTTTCGACCTGGACGGGACGCTGGTCGATACAGCGCCGGACCTGGTCGATACCCTTAATTTCATCCTGGCCCGCGAAGGGCTGCCGGCGGTGCCATTCGCCGCCGCCCGAAACATGATCGGTGGCGGCGCGCGGGTTTTGATCGAGCGCGGTCTCAAAGCGGACGGGCGGCGTGGCGACGCCGCGGAAATCGAGCGCCTCTACGGCGATTTTGTTGCGCATTACGGCGAGCATCTCGCCGACCGCTCCTTGCCCTTTCCGGGCGTCGTAGGCGCCATTGAAAGTCTTGCCGCGCGCGGTTGCCGTTTCGCCGTCTGCACCAACAAGCTCGAAGGGTTATCCGTGCGCCTGCTGGACGCGCTTGGCCTGTCACGCCACTTTGCAGCCGTGTGCGGGCAAGACACCTTCGGCCTGCAAAAGCCGGATCCGGAAATCCTGCTCGCTACCATCCGCCAAGCCGGCGGAAGCGCGGCCCGGTCGGTGATGATCGGCGATTCACACAATGACATCGAGGTCGCCCGCGCCGCGAACATCCCGGTCGTAGCGGTCGATTTCGGCTACACTGAAACTTCGGTCTCTGTCCTCGGTCCGGACCTGATCATCAGCCACTTCGACGAGCTGCCGGCGGCCGTCTGGAACCTCCTTGGCATGTCGCGGAAGGCAGGGCCGGACGGCCGTCAAAATTACGGTCTGGCCTGACATTTCATGCGATACGGCTTACGTTAGATGGATATTAACTAAAACTGTCGTTTCATGTCCGGACATTCTTAGGCTATGTTTTACTGGACAGTCGCCGTCGAGGCGCTTGTTGCTGTCTAGGGGAAAGAGCGGCTTATAGCCGCGCAATGGACGGTGTCGACATGAAGCGAGTCATCGCAATCGCGGGATTTGGCTTGACCCTTGCCGGGTGTGCCTCTTGGGGAGGGTCTTGGACCTCCTGGACTCCCAATTGGGATTTTCTGCCCAAGGCGCAGCCTGCCGCGGTCAATATCCAATTCCAGTCGGAACCGCCGGGCGCGGAGGCAAGGACTTCGACAGGCGGGAGCTGCCAAACCCCGTGCGGTTTGGCCATGGACCCGACCAAGGAATTCTCCGTGACGTTCACGCTGGCCGGTTATTTGCCGCAAACCGTGCCGGTGGCTGTGAGCCAGCCAGAGGGCCGTTCCGAGGGCGTTTCTGCCGCCGAGGCTGAAGCAGACAGAGCGTTTATTCCCAATCCAGTGACCGTCGAGTTGGAACCGGCCCCGAAGGCACCGCCAAAGAAACCGGCACCTAAGCCTGCCGCCAAGCCTGCTCCCAAGCCGGGGGCAGCCGCCCCAAAACCCGCGGCCCCGAAGCCTGCGGCGACAGCGCCGGCCCCAGCAAGACCTGCGACAGCCGCACCAGCTCCCGCCACGCGCCCCGCCTCGCCGCCCATGGCTGCTCCGGGATCGCCGAGCCCCTGGCCGCCCATTCAATAGCGGCCCTGACGCTCCGGCTTTAGCCGGGCAAATATCAGCAGCTTAAGATGCCCAGGCACGGCCTCAGGCCGCGCCTGCAACTTTGGTCCCCTGGACGCTTTGGCGCTTATCCGCCACACTTGCCCACTATCTGACTTAATCAAGAAGACCGAAGAGTCAGGAAGAGTCAGGACGTCAAAGGCGACCGGGCATGGCCGAAAACCGGCAAAATTCCGTTCTCGACGATCGCGGCAATGGTGCCGCCACGCCGATCATTGACCCGTTCGGGCGCTCCATTTCCTATCTGCGCGTCTCGGTTACGGATCGCTGTGATTTCCGCTGCGTCTACTGCATGTCGGAAAATATGGCCTTCCTGCCCAAGGCCGATTTGCTGACGCTGGAAGAGCTCGACCGGCTGTGCACCGCCTTCATCGTCAAAGGCGTGCGGAAGCTGCGCCTCACGGGTGGCGAGCCGCTCGTGCGCCGCGGAATCATGACTCTGGTGTCGTCGCTGTCGCGCCATCTCGGCTCCGGCATGCTCGATGAGCTGACGCTGACCACCAACGGTTCGCAGCTTTCAAAAATGGCGGCGGAGCTGAAAGACCGCGGCGTGCGGCGCATCAACGTATCGCTGGACACGCTTGATCCCGAAAAATTCCGTTCCATCACCCGCTGGGGTGAACTGGACAAGGTGCTTGCCGGGATTGATGCCGCGCAGGCCGCGGGCCTACAGGTCAAGATCAATGCGGTGGCGTTGAAAGGCGTCAACGAGGACGAATTCCCCGCCCTGATCGAATGGGCGCACGGCCGCGGCATGGATCTCACCTTGATCGAGGTGATGCCGATGGGCGAGGTCGGCGAAGGCCGCCTGGATCAGTATCTGCCGCTGTCGATGGTGCGCGCGCGGCTTGCCGAGAAATTCAGCCTCGAAGATATCGACTACCGCACCGGCGGCCCCGCGCGTTACACCCGCGTCAAGGAGACCGGTGGGCGGCTCGGCTTCATCACGCCGATGACGCATAATTTCTGCGAATCCTGCAATCGCGTGCGCATCACCTGCACCGGCACGCTCTACATGTGCCTTGGCCAGGAAGATGCCGCTGACCTGCGCACGCCCCTGCGAGCGTCCGAGGGCAACGACCTGCTCTA
>Ga0080064_1000894_pt1 | contig 69619 bp, 67 predicted proteins | sample Subgrocontami54m_FD_69260 | JGI IMG/M metagenome (GOLD analysis project Ga0080064, IMG submission 69260) | Subsurface groundwater microbial communities from S. Glens Falls, New York, USA - GMW46 contaminated, 5.4 m (SPADES assembly) (version 2) ...
TCATTACAGGCAATCCTGATCCTGAACATATCAACACAAGCTTTGTTGAACGTCAGAACCTTTCGGCCCGAATGATGATGCGTCGCTACACTCGTTTAACGAACGCCTTCAGCAAGAAACTTGAGCATCACGCGGCGGCTGTGGCTCTGAATTACTTCGCCTATAACTTCATCCGGATTCATCGTTCGCTTCGATGCAGTCCGGCAATGGCGGCAGGCGTAACGACTCGTCTGTGGGAAGTGTCGGACTTGGTTACGCTGTGGGAGAGCGAAGAACGGGGGGAGCAAAGAGCGGCTTAAATCAAAGTAGCCCACTACCAAGGCCTGTTGACTCTTGAGCCAAGTTCAGTTTAGATAACTCACTGCCTTCTTTATCCCCGTTTGGAGAAATTTATGTCATCGTATCAGCGCATCCAAGTTCCAGGTGATGGAACCAAGATCAGTTCATTGGCGGGCAAGGGACTCGTGGTCCCCGATCGCCCGGTCATCCCTTTCATAGAAGGGGATGGGACCGGGCCCGACATTTGGCGCGCCTCGGTAAGAGTATTCGACGCGGCGGTGAAGAAAGCCTACGGCGGCAAGCGAAGCATCGCTTGGGTGGAAATCTACGCCGGGGAGAAGGCCAAAGAGGTCTATGGCCGGGAATGCCCTCCCAATTTTCTTCCCGAGGAAACCGTGGACGCCATCCGGGAATACCGGGTGGCCATTAAAGGGCCTCTGACCACCCCGATCGGAGAGGGGTTCCGGAGCCTCAACGTCTCTCTGCGCCAGCTGCTGGATCTCTACGTCTGCCTGAGACCCGTCCGGTATTTCAAGGGCGTGCCGTCGCCGGTCAAGCGCCCGGAACTCGTCGATACGGTGATTTTCCGGGAAAACACGGAAGACATCTATGCGGGTATCGAATGGGGAATGGGCACTCCAGAGGGCAAGAAGATCGTCGCCTTTTTACTGAAGGAAATGGGAGTCAAATCCATTCGGTTTCCCGAGACCTCCGGCATCGGCGTGAAGCCGGTCTCCCGGGAGGGCTCAGAGCGCCTCATCCGGGCCGCGATCCGCTACGCCGTCGATCAGAAGCGGCGCAGCATCACCCTGGTTCATAAGGGCAACATCATGAAGTACACCGAGGGGGCCTTCATGCGTTGGGGGTACGAGCTGGCCAAGCGAGAGTTCGGAAATCAGGTCGTCTCTTGGGCCGACTGCGACGGGAAACCTCCTGCCGGCAAGATCCTCATCAAAGACGCCATTACGGACGCTTTTTTGCAACAGATCTTGACGCGGCCCGATGAGTTCGACGTCGTTGCAACGATGAATCTCACGGGAGATCTCATCTCCGATGCGCTGGCGGCCCAGGTGGGCGGCATCGGCATCGCTCCGGGAGGCAACATCAATTATGACAGCGGACATGCCCTGTTTGAAGCAACCCACGGGACGGCGCCGAAGTATGCGGGACAGGATAAGGTCAATCCGGGATCTGTCATCCTTTCCGGGGAAATGATGTTCCGCTATCTGGGTTGGAATGAGGCCGCGGACCTGATCGTGGCCGGACTCGAGCGCACCATCAGTGAAAAGACGGTTACCTACGACTTTGAGAGGCTGATGCCCGGCGCGAAGCTGCTTCGCTGCTCGGAATTCGGCGAGGCCATAGTCAAAAATATGTAATGGGGGAGAAGAGAGTGGCACGGAAAAAAATCGCCCTGATCGGGGCAGGCAATATCGGCGGCACGATGGCTCACCTTTGCGCTCTGAAAGGGCTTGGAGACGTGGTTCTCTATGACGTGATCGATGGCCTGCCTCAAGGCAAGGCCCTGGATCTTCTACAGTCGGCGCCGATCGAGAACTTCGATACGCGGATCACCGGCACCACGAAGTATGAGGATATCGCCGGAGCGGATGTCTGCATCGTGACCGCGGGCATCGCGCGCAAGCCGGGAATGAGCCGGGACGATCTTTTAGCAACCAACGCCAAAATCCTGCGTCAGGTGGCGGAAGGAATCAAAAAAAACGCTCCCAACTCTCTCGTGATCGTGATCACCAACCCCCTGGATGCCATGGTGACCCTGATGAGGCGGGCAACCGGCTTTCCGAAAAACCGCGTAGTCGGGCAATCCGGTATCCTCGACTCCTCCCGTTACCGCACTTTTATCGCCGAGGAGCTTCGGGTGTCGGTCTCGAGCGTATCCGCGATGGTCTTGGGGGGCCACGGAGATGATATGGTTCCGCTCCGCAGCCGCTGTACTGTGGGCGGAATTTCGGTTGAAAAATGGATTTCCAACCAGCGGCTGGACGAGATCGAGGCAAGGGTCAGAAACGCCGGCGGCGAGATCGTCGCCCTGCTCAAGACCGGATCGGCCTTCTACTCTCCCGCTTCAGCGGCCGTGCGCATGGCCCAAGCCTACCTTATGGACACGAAAGAGATTCTTCCCTGCGCGGCCTACCTGGAAGGGGAATATGGCGTTCACGGCTGCTACTTCGGGGTCCCCGTGATGATCGGCGCCGGCGGAGTGGAGAAGGTGATCGAGATGGAGCTGAGCCCGAAGGAAAGGAAAGAATTCGAAACGTCCTTGGCCCATGTCAAAGAGCTGGTCGAGGCCATGGACCGGGTACTCGCCAATCAGTGACAAGCGGTCTTCCACCCCGCAGAGCTTCTTCCCGTTTATCCCATGAATATTCACGAATATCAGGCTAAAGCCCTTCTCAAGAGATTTGCCATTCCGATTCCTCGGGGACGGGTGGCGACCACGCCGGAAGAGGCCGCGGCCGTCGCCCGGGAATTGGGAGGAGCTTGCGTCGTCAAGGCTCAGATTCACGCCGGGGGGAGAGGAAAGGCCGGGGGAGTGAAGCTGGCCAAAACTCCCGCGGAAGCGGAGAAGATCGCCAAAGAGCTCTTGGGAAAGAAGCTCGTCACGCATCAGACCGGACCCGAAGGCCGAGAGGTGAAGCGGGTTCTGGTGGAAGAGGGGCTTCAGATCGAGCGTGAAATTTACGTGGCTGTGGTCTTGGACCGTTCATTTTCACGGCCCTGCGTCCTGGCGTCGGCCGAGGGAGGCGTGGAAATAGAAGAAGTAGCGGAGAAGAGTCCCGAGAAGATCCTCAAAGAGATCGTCGATCCCGCCGTCGGCTTGCTCTCCTTCCAAGGACGCCGGCTGGCGTATCGCTTGGGGCTTCGTCACGAGCAGGTCGGGCCGCTCTTTTCTCTCCTCTCCGGCTTGTTTCGCGCCTTTATGGAGCTGGACTGCTCCCTAGTCGAGATCAATCCCCTGGTGATAACGGCTGACGGGAAGCTCATCCCGCTCGACGCCAAGATGAATTTCGACAACAACGGGCTCTTCCGCCAACTGGAGGTCGCGGCCCTTCGGGATCTCGACGAGGAAGACCCCAAAGAGATCGAGGCCTCCAACCTGGGCCTTTCCTACATCGCTCTCGACGGGAATATCGGTTGCATGGTGAACGGAGCCGGTTTGGCGATGGCCACCATGGACATCATCAAGCTTTGTGGGGGAGAACCCGCCAATTTCCTCGACGTAGGCGGAGGCGCCACTAAAGACAGAGTCACACAGGCTTTCAAGATTCTTCTTTCGGACAAACGGGTTCAGGGCGTATTGGTCAACATCTTCGGCGGGATCATGAAGTGCGACGTTATCGCCCAGGGAATCGTGGAGGCGGCGCGGGAAATCCAGGTCAAGGCGCCCCTCGTGGTTCGCCTGCAGGGCACGAATGGTGAGCTGGGCCGGAAAATTCTCACGGAATCCCGGCTGGCGATTATTCCCGCCGAAACCATGGGTGAGGCGGCGGAGAAGATAGTAAAAGCGGTCAAACAATTTTAGATTTAGGATTGCCGATTGAATCTAAAATCGAAAATAAGAAGATGGCCATTTTAGTCAACAAAGAGACGCGAGTCCTGACCCAGGGAATCACGGGCGCCACCGGACAGTTTCATACCCGCGCTTGCAAAGAATATGGAACGCAGATGGTTGCCGGGGTGACCCCGGGAAAAGGCGGGACTTCCTTCGAGGACATTCCTATTTTTGATACGGTGTCGCAAGCCGTAGAAGCCACCCGACCCAACGCGAGTGTCATCTATGTCCCACCGCCCTTTGCCGCCGACGCGATCATGGAAGCCGTTGACGCCGGAATCGAGTTGGTGATCTGCATCACCGAAGGGGTGCCGGTCAACGACATGGTTCGCGTCAAAAGATATGCCGAGGGAAGAAAATCCCTCCTTTTGGGCCCCAATTGTCCTGGCGTCATCACGCCCGGGGGGTGTAAAATAGGGATTATGCCGGGACACATCCATAGGCCGGGCGCCATCGGAGTGGTCTCCCGCAGCGGGACACTGACCTATGAGGCCGTGGATCAGCTAAGCCGGTTGGGGCTCGGCCAATCCAGTTGCGTCGGAATCGGGGGAGACCCGGTTCACGGCATGGGATTTATTGAAGCCTTGAAGCTTTTCAATGAGGATCCGGCAACCGAGGCGGTCGTGATGATCGGCGAGATCGGGGGAAATGACGAAGAAGACGCCGCGGATTGGATCAGAAAATTCATGAAAAAGCCCGTGATGGGATTCATTGCCGGACAGACCGCGCCGCCGGGCAAGCGAATGGGCCACGCCGGGGCGATTATTTCAGGCGGTAAGGGAACCGCCCGTGAAAAGATCAACGCCCTCAAAAAAGCGGGGATTCAGGTCGCGTCATCGCCCGCTTTGATCGGGCAGACGATGAAAGAGACCTTAGCAGGAAACGGAACGAAATCGAGACAAGCATGACCGAACAAACACTCTCCATCATCAAACCGGACGCGGTGGCTCGGGATCTCATCGGAGAAATTCTGAGATGTTTTGAGGCGGCCGGCCTTAAAATCGTAGCCGCGCGGCTCACACGATTAAGCCTTGAGCAGGCGCAGCTCTTTTACGCAGTTCACCGGGAACGTCCTTTTTATGGGAGCCTGACGCGGTATATGTCTTCGGGACCGATTTTTGTGTCGGTTTTGGAAGGGCAGGGCGCGATTGTGAAAAATCGTGAACTCATGGGCGCCACCGATCCGGCCCAGGCTGCCCCGGGGACTATCCGAAAGCAATGGGGGACCGACGTGGAAAAGAATGCGGTTCATGGCTCCGACGGGCCGGAGACCGCGGCGCGAGAAGTCGCCTTTTTTTTCAGACCTGAAGAAATTATGAGCTCGTCTCGATAGTGGAGGCGGCAAGGGAAGGCGGGAACTCGATGCCCAAGCGAGGCATTAAAGATTTAACCACCCAGGAGTTGGAGGACTGGCTCGGCCAAAGACGGGAGCCTCCCTACCGGGCGCGGCAGATCCAGCAATGGCTCTTCCAAAAAAGGATCGTCCTATTTTCAGAGATGACGAACCTGTCAGGAAACCTTCGGGAGGGGCTCGATGCGGAGTTCACGATCAGCCGGTTGAAAACCCTTCAGAGTCCGCGTTCTCTGGATGGAACCGTGAAGTTTCTATTTGGCCTGGACGACCGATTGAGCATCGAGAGCGTCCTTATTCCTGAAGCCAAGCGGCTTACGCTGTGTGTTTCCACCCAGGTGGGTTGCGGCCTGGGCTGTACTTTTTGCGCTACGGCCACGATGGGACTTCGGAGAAGTCTCCGGGCAAGCGAGATCCTGGATCAGATTCTCGAAGTGACGCGAACGCTCGAGCCCGGGAAGCGAATCACCCACGCGGTCTTCATGGGCATGGGAGAACCCCTGGCCAACTACTCCGAGACGGTGAAGGCGTTGGAAATCATGACGGACTCGACTCAGGGGTTAGGCCTGTCTTCCCGCAGGGTGACCCTTTCCACCGTCGGTTTAGTGCCTCAGATCAAAAAGTTGATGGAAGAGACTCACGTCAATCTCGCGGTTTCTCTTCACGCGGCCAACGATGAGGTGCGCTCTCAACTGCTGCCGATCAATCGCAAATATCCACTCTCGGAACTCATCGCTTGCTGTCGTTCCTTGCCTCTGCCCAAACGCAAACGCATCACCTTCGAGTATGTCCTTTTGCGCGGGGTGAATCATTCTCCGGAAGACGCGCGGCGGCTCGGCGAGCTTCTCAAGGGGATCCGCTGCAAGATCAACCTGATTCCGTTCAACCCGCATTCCGGCAGTCCTTACCAAAGGCCGAGCCGTGAGGAAATCGTCAAGTTTCAAAACACCCTTGCAGCCCTGGGATACCAGGTCAATATCCGCGAGCCGAGAGGCGACGACATCCAGGCCGCCTGCGGCCAGCTCCAGACGGAATCGGGAGCGGCTCGACCGGCCCGGTTTGAAGCCGTAGGGCATGCCCCGCCGGATGCCGCGGCGCTTCATTCATGAAGACAGCGGGCCCAAAAATCATCGGAGTGATCGGGGGAAGCGGTCTCTATGAGATGGAAGGCCTCACGAGAATTCGCGAGACCCGGGTTGTCACACCGTTCGGCAAACCTTCCGATGTTTACGTGAGGGGATTCCTCGATGGAACGGAACTGATTTTTCTTCCGCGCCACGGCCGGGGACATCGCTGGCTTCCCTCAGAAGTGAATTTTCGGGCCAACATCTTCGGCATGAAAAAACTCGGCGTCGAATGGATCATCTCCGTAAGCGCCGTGGGCAGCTTGCGGCAAGAGATCGCCCCCGGCCACGTCGTGGTCCCGGACCAGTTTATCGACCGCACCACCCAGCGGCCGAGCACGTTTTTCGGCAAGGGGATCGTAGCCCACGTCAGCTTTGCGGACCCGGTTTGCCCCGTTCTGTCTCGGGCCTTAATCGACGCCGGGAAGCAGGCGGGAGCGCAGGTTCACCCACAAGGAACGTATCTCTGCATGGAGGGACCCCAGTTCTCCAGCCGCGCCGAATCGCTGCTCTATCGAAGCTGGGGCGCCGATGTCATTGGCATGACCAATCTGCCCGAGGCGAAGCTCGCGAGGGAGGCCGAAATCTGTTTTGCTACACTGGCTCTGTCTACGGACTACGACTGCTGGAATCAGAGCGCGGGAAACGTGGAAATCGAGCAGGTGCTCCAGGTTTTGAAGGAAAATGTCCGCTTGGCGCACCGCATGATCCGCGGCGCTATCACCCATTTACCCGAACAGCGATCCTGCCGGTGCGCCTTTTCCTTGAAAGACGCGATTATCACGGAAAAGCGGAGGATTCCTAAAAAAACGCGCGCGGCGCTACGGCCGATCTTAGGAAAGTATCTGTCATGAATTCCCATCTTAGGAAATGCGAGGAACGGCCATGAGCATTGTAGTGGTTGGAACCGTGGCGTTCGATTCCATCGAGACTCCCCATGGATCGGCTGAACGGGTCCTGGGCGGGTCGGCCGCTTACTTCGCCATGGCTGCGAGATTTTTTTCTCAGGTCCAACTCGTGGGCGTTATCGGTGAAGATTTTCCGCCGGATTATTTAGAGATATTCTCCCAGCGCGGAGTGGATCTCACGGGTCTTGAGAGATGCCGGGGAAAAACCTTTTCTTGGCGCGGGAGGTACCACGAAGATCTCAACGTGCGGGATACGGTAGAGCTTCAGCTGAACGTCCTATCGAATTTTCAGCCGCGCCTGCCGGAATCCTACCGGGACGCGCCCTATGTCTTTTTGGGCAACATCGATCCCGCCATGCAGATCGAAGTTCTCAATCAGCTCCGGCAAGCCAAGCTGGTGGCCTGCGATACCATGGATCATTGGATCCAGGGAAGCGCCGCGGAGCTAAGGAAAGTGCTTGCGAGGATCAGGATTCTGGTGATCAACGATTCGGAGGCGCGACTATTGAGCGGCGAACACAACATCGTGCGCGCGGCCCGCTCCATCCTCAAGATGGGTCCGGAGATCGTGCTCATTAAACGGGGAGAATACGGCGTTCTGGAGTTTTCGGATTCCTCGATCTTTGCGACCCCCGCCTATCCTTTGGAGGAAGTCTTTGACCCCACGGGCGCCGGAGACTCCTTTGCCGGGGGGTTCATGGGTCATCTGGCCCGGACGGGAGACTTGAGCCCGGGGGGATTCAGGCGCGCTATTGTGTACGGCAGCGTGGTGGCCTCTTTCGCCGTCGAGGACTTCGGCCTGAAACGGCTCACCGCGCTGTCCCTGGCGGAGATTCAAGAGCGGTACGAACGCTTCGCTCAGTTGACCGATTTCCACAGCTGAGAATATGAACCTCTCGATTGTCGTGCCGGTCTATAATGAAGAGGCGAATCTCGAGCCTCTGGTTCAGGAAATAAAGTCCGTCCTGGAGCCGACGGGAACGGACTATGAGATCATCATCGTGGATGACGGCAGTTCCGATGGGAGTTACCCGCTTCTGAGCCGCCTCTACCGGAAAGACCCTCGTCTCAAAATTCTTTGCCTCAAGCGAAATTTTGGTCAAACTGCGGCGGTCGCGGCCGGCTTTGCGCATGCTCAGGGCAAAGTGATCATCGCCATGGATGGAGACGGACAAAATGACCCGGGCGACATTCCCGCGCTTCTCAAGAAGCTGGAAGAAGGCTACGATCTCGTCAGTGGCTGGCGGTTTCCGCGTGCAGACCCTTTTTTGAGCCGCCGCTTGCCTTCGCAAATCGCCAACCGCCTGATCTCCTGGATCACTCAGGTAAAACTCCATGATTACGGGTGTACCTTAAAAGCCCTCCGGCGGGAGATCGCCCAAGACCTGAAACTCTACGGCGAGATGCACCGTTTCATTCCGGCCATGGCCTATGAGCGGGGAGCGAAGATCGCGGAGATTCAAGTCCATCATCGTCCCCGCCGTTGGGGGAAGTCAAAATATGGGATCGCCCGCACCTTTCGAGTCATTCTGGATCTCGTCACGGTCAAATTTTTGCTGAGCTACTCCACGCGTCCGTTGCATATCTTCGGTCTCATCGGACTTTCGAGCGGAGCCATCGGCTTCGTGACCGCGGTTTACCTTACCGTCCAGAAAATCTTTTATGGTATCGACATCGGCGGTCGTCCGCTCTTGCTGCTGGCGGCGCTTTTGATCCTGATCGGGGTTCAGTTTATCTCCATGGGGCTTCTGGGAGAGATGTTGGCGCGCACCTATCATGAGTCGCAAGACAAGCCTATCTACGTCGTCAAGGAAATTTTCGGTGGAGGAACTCAACAGTGAATATCGCGGTGATTGGCGCCGGATACGTGGGCCTGGTGGCGGGGACATGCTTTGCCGAGAGCGGCAATGACGTGATCTGCGTGGACGTGGACCAGGAAAAGGTCTCGCTGCTGAAATCAGGAAAGGCGCCCATCTATGAACCGGGGCTGGAAGAATTGGTTCGCCGGAACTTAGCGGAGCAAAGGCTCTCATTTACGACGGATCTTACGGATGCAGCCCGGCAGTCATCCATCGTTTTCATTGCCGTGGGGACCCCTCAGAAAGAAGACGGGAGGGCGGACATCGAACAGGTACTGAACACGGCCGGATCCATCGCCCGGGCCATGGATGGTTATAAGGTGATCGTCAACAAAAGCACCGTTCCCGTAGGGACGGTTGATCGTGTCCAAACCCTCATTGCGGGGATCACCCATCATCCCTTTGCGGTAGTCTCGAACCCGGAGTTTTTAAAGGAAGGCGCGGCGATCGAGGATTTCATGAAGCCGGATCGGGTCGTTTTGGGTGGCGGGGACCCTGAAGCGATCGCGCGATTAAAGGAGCTCTATGAGCCGTTTGTGCGGACCGGCAATCCCATCCTGGTCATGGATGCCCGGAGCGCGGAGATGAGCAAGTACGCCTCTAACGCCATGCTGGCCACCAAGATATCCTTTATCAATGAGATCGCCGGCCTTTGCGAAAAGGTCGGCGCGGACGTCGAGGAGGTCCGGCGCGCGATGGGCTTGGACCGTCGCATCGGGCCTCACTTCATCTTTGCCGGGTTGGGTTATGGCGGATCCTGTTTTCCCAAAGATACCCGGGCCGTGATCGCCATGGGACAACCCGAGCTGGATTTGCATCTGCTCCGGGCGGTGGAAGAGGTGAACGAGCGGCAAAAGAGAGTGCTTTTGGACAAGGTCAAAACCCATTTTGGTCCCGATCTCTCCTCGCGCACTTTCGCCCTCTGGGGGCTTTCCTTCAAGCCCCGAACCAATGACATGAGAGAAGCGCCTTCGATTGTTGTGATAGAATCCCTCCTCGATGCGGGAGCGCGCATCCAGGCCTATGACCCCGAGGCAATGCCCGAGGCAAGGAAGATCTTCGGGGATCGAATCGGCTACAGCTCCCGAAATTACGATGCCCTCAACGGAGCGGATGCCTTGCTGGTCCTGACCGAATGGAACGAGTTTCGCAGGCCGAACTTCGCCACGATGAAGAAATTGCTCAAGAGCCCGGTCCTCTTTGACGGACGCAATATCTACGATTCCACGGATCTCCGAAAGCTGGGCTTCACCTACTATTCCATCGGGAGAAAAGATGGCTAGAATTCTGGTGACCGGCGGCGCCGGATTCATCGGCTCCCACCTGTGCGAGAGTTTTCTCGAGCGGGGCGACGCGGTGATCTGCATGGACAATTTCTCGACGGGAATTCCTGAGAACGTAGCTCCATTCTCATCCTACCCCCGATTTACTTTTGTCAGTTGCGACGTGACCCGGTTCATCCAGGTGGAAGGCCCGCTGGACATCGTGCTCCATTTTGCCTCTCCGGCAAGTCCCGTCGACTATTTGGAGCTGCCCATTCAAACTCTCAAGGTCGGATCCCTAGGAACCCATAATGCCTTGGGACTCGCGAAGGCAAAAAATGCCCTTTTTCTTCTGGCCTCGACTTCCGAGGTCTACGGCGATCCCCTCATCAGGCCCCAGAGGGAAGACTATTGGGGGAATGTCAATCCGATCGGCCCGCGCGGAGTCTATGACGAAGCGAAGCGGTTTGCCGAGGCCATCGTCATGGCCTACCACCGGTATCACGGGCTAAACACCCGCATCGTACGAATATTCAACACCTATGGTCCACGGATGAGAATGAACGATGGGAGAGTCGTTCCAAACTTTTTGACCCAGGCCCTGAAAGGGGAGCCGCTTACGGTTTACGGCAACGGGACCCAAACCCGGAGCTTTCAGTACATCGACGACTTGGTGCGCGGCATCCATTGTCTTCTCGAATCCGATTACCACTTGCCGGTGAACGTGGGGAATCCCCACGAGATGACGGTTATGGAATTTGCCACGAAGATCTTGGAATTAACCGGTTCATCCAGCCCCATTCTCCACAAACCACTGCCCGAGGATGATCCTAAAGTGCGTCAACCCGATATCTCCAAGGCCCGTGAAATCCTGAAATGGGAGCCCCGGGTAACTTTGGAAGAAGGATTGAAGAAAACCATCGGCTATTTCCGGCAGCGCCTGATGAAAGGAGAGCCGGGATGAGGATCCTTGTAACCGGGGGTGCGGGTTTCATCGGCTCCCACATCGTGGACGCTTACATCGCGGCCGGGCATGAAGTGTCGGTGATCGACGATCTCTCCGCCGGCAAACGGCAACAGGTCAATCCCCGCGCGGTCTTCCACCTTTTGGACATCGTGGATCCAACGCTTCCGAAACTGGTTTCGGACTTTTCGCCGGACGTGATCTGTCATCATGCGGCCCAGATGGATTTGAGACGCTCCGTGGCGGATCCCCTTTTTGACGCGCGCGTCAATATCCTGGGATTCATTCAGGTCCTGGAGGCCTGCAAGGGCCCAGGGCTCCAAAAAATGATTTACGCCTCTTCGGGAGGGGCCGTCTACGGCGAACAGGAAACCTTTCCAGCGCCCGAAGACCACCCGACGCGACCCGTCAGCCCTTACGGAGTGAGCAAGCTTTCCGGCGAGCATTACCTCGCCTGCTATCATAAGGTCTTTGGCATTCCCTATATCGCGCTCCGGTACTCCAATGTTTATGGTCCGAGGCAAAGCGCGACAGGGGAGGCGGGTGTGGTTGCTATTTTCATAGACCGCCTCCTGAAAGGCGAGCCCCCGACCATCAACGGAGACGGAAAACAGACACGCGACTATGTTTATGTCGGAGACGTGGTGGAGGCGAATCTTTTGGCTTTAAAGTCCTCCTACATCGGCGCCTTGAACATCGGAACAGGACAGGAAGCGGATGTCCTGACTCTGTTAGGGATGTTGCGCGACAAGACCCAATCGGACGTGAAGAGCGCTCTCTATGCGCCTGCGAAGCTGGGAGAGCAGAAACGGAGCGCGCTCGATATCCGGCGGGCCCGAGAAGCGCTTGGATGGTCCCCGCAGGTATCCCTCAGCCAAGGTTTGGACAAGACCGTGGAGTCTTATCGGTGGACGAATCATCCATGAGAACGGAATGCATCAGGAACTTTTCGATCATTGCCCACATCGACCACGGCAAATCGACCCTGGCAGACCGCCTTTTGGAATATACGGGGACGGTCACGGAGCGGGAACGGACAGATCAGTTCCTCGATAGCATGGACTTGGAGCGAGAGCGCGGGATCACGATCAAGGCGAGCCCGGTAAGACTTCGTTATCGGGCCAAAGATGGGATCGAATACATCCTGAATCTCATCGATACCCCCGGGCACGTGGACTTCACTTATGAAGTCTCGCGCAGTTTGGCGGCTTGCGACGGGGCCGTCCTCGTCGTGGATGCCTCGCAGGGGGTGGAAGCCCAGACGGTAGCCCACGTTCATACGGCTTTAGATCAGGGCTTGTCTATTTTAGCCGTTATCAACAAGATCGATCTCCCGAGCGCGGAGCCGGAACGCGTCAGAAGAGAAATTGAAGAGGTGATCGGTCTAGACGCTTCTGACGCCATTCTCGCGAGCGCAAAGGAAGGGATCGGCACGGAGGCCATCCTCGAAAGCGTGGTAAAACTTTTTCCGCCCCCTCGGGGAAGACCGGAGGAGCCGCTGCGCGCGCTCGTCTTCGACAGCTGGTTTGATCCTTACCATGGAGTGGTGGTGGTCATGAGGGTCTTCGACGGCCTTGTCCGGAAAGGGATGCGTATCCGTTTCATGTCGAGCGGAAAAGTTTTCGAGGTGACCCGGCTGGGGGTCTTTGCCCCCGGCCCCGTGGAGGTTCAGGAGCTGGAAGCCGGTGAAGTGGGATTTTTAATGGCGGGAATCAAAGAGATCCGGGAGACCCGCATCGGGGACACGATTATCTCGGACGAGCGCCCCGCGACGCAGTCTTTACCGGGCTTCAAGAGTATGAAACCCATGGTGTTCAGCGGTCTCTACCCGGCGGACGCCGGACAATACCAGGCCTTAAGAGAGGCCCTGGAGAAACTAAGATTGAACGATTCTTCTTTTACTTTTGAGCCGGAGACTTCCCAGGCCCTGGGGTTCGGCTTTCGCTGCGGCTTTTTGGGGCTCCTCCATCTCGATATTGTCCGGGAACGGCTGGAGCGGGAATTTGGATTGACCTTAATTACCACAGCGCCGACTGTGGTCTACCAGGTGATCACACGAGGCGGGAAGACCCTTTTGGTTGACAATCCGGTTAAACTCCCTGCAGAATCGGATATTGAACAAATCGAAGAACCGATCATTCTGGCCACCCTCCATCTCCCGCAGGAATTTTTAGGAGGAGTGCTCAAGCTCTGCGAGGAAAAACGAGGCGTTCAGAAAGAAATTCGTTATTCCGGGCCTCGAAGAGCCGTATTAGTCTATGAGCTGCCACTTAACGAGATCGTGGTGGATTTTTACGACCGGCTCAAGTCGGTGAGCCGGGGCTATGCTTCCATGGACTATGAGGTTGCCGGTTTTCGACCCTCGGATCTGGTAAAATTGGACATACGGATCAACGGGGAGGCCGTTGATGCCATGTCCATGATCATCCACCGGGAGAAGGCATATCAAAGAGGCCGCGATTTGGTCCAGCGGATGCGGGAGCTGATTCCACGCCAGCTTTTTGAAGTCGTGATCCAGGCGGCCATAGGCAGCCGAGTCATTTCCCGCGAGAGTGTCAAAGCCGTCAGAAAAGATGTAACCGCAAAATGTTACGGTGGAGATATTACTCGCAAACGCAAGCTTCTCGAAAGGCAAAAAGAGGGGAAAAAAAGAATGAAACAGGTGGGAAAAGTGGAAATCCCACAAGAAGCGTTTCTGGCGGCCTTGAAAGTCTGAGCGTCCATCGTTCAGTTCAGAGCGAATTTTTGGTCTGGTGAGGTTTTTGATCTATGATTTGGAATAAGTCAAACGGGCTTACGGACGCCGCGGCGAGCGGCGCGAAAAAAAGTAAATCGGCTATTCGTGAATACGCCGAAGCCATCGGCATGGCCCTGTTCCTGGCCCTCTTTATCCGCACTTTTATCGTACAGGCCTTTAAAATCCCTTCCGGATCCATGATTCCAACGCTTCAGGTGGGCGACCACATTCTCGTGAACAAGTTGAGTTACGGAACTCGCATCCCTTTTTGGGAAAAATATCTGATCGAATTCAAGAAACCGCAGCGCGGGGACGTAATCGTTTTTGTGTTCCCGGAGGATCCTTCCAAAGACTTCATCAAGCGGGTGATTGGAATCGGCGGGGATGCGGTGGAAATTCGAGGGAAGGGAGTTTATATCAACAATCGCCTCTTGGAAGATCCCCATGCCTATTTTGAGGGAGATATGGAGAGAAGGCTCCAGATCCGAGGAGATTTTGGGCCGGTCCTCGTGCCTGAGGACTATCTCTTTGTCATGGGAGATAATCGGGACCGGAGCTATGACAGCCGCTTTTGGGGCTTTGTGAACATCCAAGCAGTCAAGGGCAAGGCGTTGATGATTTATTGGTCATGGGATGGAACGGACCGGTGGGTGCGTTGGGAGAGATTGGGGAACCTCATCTACTAGATGGTGTCCCGGGTCGTTATCTACACCAAAGATTATTGCCCTTTTTGCAATTACGCAAAGGCCCTCCTTCGTTCAAAAGAGGTGGTTTTCCAGGAAATTGACGTCACCAGCGACGACCGGCAACAGGAGGAAATGATCCGCCTGTCCGGCCGCAGGACAGTCCCGCAAATTTTTATCGACGATACCCCGATAGGGGGTTTCGAAGAGCTCCGCCAGCTGGAGAACGAAGGGAAACTCGATCGTGTCCTCGGCAGAAACTCCTGAGGCAAGTGGCGGGTTGAGGTATCAAGCTGGAATAGGATGGAGGCGGCGAGCGGATTCGAACCGCTGCATCGAGGTTTTGCAGACCTCTCCCTTAACCACTTGGGTACGCCGCCCTATGGAACTTCTTTTTACATGGGTTTTTACCAACTTTCAACTTGAGATCAAAACAATGATTGACAACGAGAACTCGAGGAAGTAAGAAGATTTCGGCGGAGGAAAAATCAAGATGGCGACGATGATCACCGCTGAATGCATCAATTGCGGTGCCTGTGAACCCGAATGTCCTAACAACGCGATCACTCAAGACGAAGAAATCTATGTGATCGATCCATTGCTGTGCACCGAGTGCGTCGGTTTCCATGATTTTGAAGCCTGCGCCGCCGTTTGTCCCGTGGACTGTTGCGTCACCGATCCCAATAATGTGGAGACCGAATCTGCTTTGATTGTCAGAGCTAGAGAGCTTCACAAAGAGATTGACTTCGGGGAAGGTTTTGAATCCCGTTTCAGTAAGAAAGAGGAGACCCCTCAGACGCAGGTGGCTTCGAAGAAGGCTGAGAACATAACCCCTGAAAAGGAGCCGGTGGTCCCTGTGCCACAGGAAAATCCGGGCTTGCCTAAGCAAGAGCCGGCGGCTCGGGACCCCGTGGCGCAACCTTCCCTGGAACCGGCGGCACGGCCGGTTAATCCACCTCCGCCCGAGAAACGCTTTCCTGGGCAGGTTCCGGAAAGCTTCGACGCGCTGCGATCCCATCTTGAAAAAAGAACTCCCTTCGCCGGGCTTCTCCCAAAAGCGACCCTATTTTTGTTGCAGCCGGTTCTCGGTGCATTGTCACAACACGCCAAGGAAAATCTGGAAAAAACCGTCAATCATCCCTTTTTCTTCAGCGCCCTGCGCGCCACAGCCTTGAACATATTCTTAGACATGCTGCTTTATCCGTTGATTCTCATGGCCCTTGCCGCAGTTTGGCTAGGACCAGACGTCCTGTTTAATCGACAGATCAATATTTATATCCTTCTGGGCTTGGTCCTTGGCTTGATCGAAGCGACCGTCCGACTAAAAGAGCCGATTTTCCATGCCAAACCCGTGGAAGCCGCTTCTATAGGAGCAGCCCCTTATGCACCGATCGTCTTCATGGCTCTGGAAGGTTTTCTGAGAGGTAGGAGCGGAATACTTCGCAGGTCGTCCGTCCCAGTCGACGGTTTTTACGGACAAGGATTCGTAGAAAAGTTGGAGAGAGAGCGACGGTATGGAAACGTCTACACCGTCGAGGATTGGGGAGACGCCTATTTCCTGCGGCTAGAGTTTCCCAGAGTGATACCGGAAATCGGGATTCCCCTGCGCTCAGAACTCCCGGATGAAATGCCGGATTATGACTATGATCTCTCCCTGAAGGAGGGTCAATTCATTGTGAAGGGCCGATGCCCGGATCCTAAGGTCAGAAAAATTTCTTCCAGCGTAGGCGCCTTTCCAATGGAGTTTGCCACGATTATCCCCATCCCGGAGAGCGTTGAAGGGTTTACCCACCGCCGGAACCATAAGCTGCTGGAGGTGCTGCTTCTGAAGGCGCACGGCCTGGAAAGGGGAATCCATCACCGAGTCCTTCAAGAAGCATGAACGATCCAAAGGAATACGGAGAAAAGTCGAGGGATGAAGAAGCTACTCCTCCTGGTTTCTACAGCGCTCCTAAGCGCGTAGCTTTCCGACCGGTCCGGCCGGCCGATCTCCATGAGATCATGGCCATAGAAACCGCCTCTTTCTCAAGCCCCTGGAGTACTCGTTTTTTTCTTGAAGAACTGCGGGATCCCCGGTCTCATTCTCTCCTCTGCGAAATGGACGGCCAGATCACGGGATATATCATTTTTTGGTCTCTCGCGGAGGTGGTGGACATTCATAATTTGGCCGTTCGTCCTGACTGCCGACAAAAGGGGATCGGGCGAGGCCTCCTTGCAGCTGCTATTCACGAAGCGCAGTGTGCGAAGGCCACCCGGATGACCCTGGAGGTCCGGAAATCCAATGAGCCCGCGAAGCGTCTTTATCAGTCGGTAGGCTTTACTGCCCAAGGAGTGCGCAAAGGCTACTATGCGGACAATGGTGAAGACGCCCTGATCATGGTCATGAACTTGGAATGCCCGGTCTCCTAAGGCGGCTGGATTATCCAAAATCTAATATAAAACTTCAATTTTATGCCTTTTAGTATCAAAAATGACTTAGAAACATTTTATTAAATTGACCAACCTTGACGAGATCATGCCTCCTCGTGTATGGTTAAGAAAATCCAAACAAGCGGTCTCAGTAAACTCCCTCGCCTGTGTTGGTGGCTTATCTAGTAGAGGGGAGTCGGGTTGATGCGCATGGCAATTTGTCGTCATTTTCCTACCCCTTTTTATGACCTTTGTCAGAATCATATAAAGCTCTTTTTTAATCTCCACCTTCAAATAAATGCCACCCGAGCGGCGGTTGTCCAGGTCGAGAAGCGAAGAGACCCACCTTTTTCGGGAGGTTGGTATGTTTAAAATCGGCGAGAAAGTCGTTTACCCGGCCCATGGCGTAGGCAAGATCGAAGGGATACAGACACAAGTCATTTCGGGCACGGAACAAAGATTTTACATGTTACGCATCCTCGATAGCGAAATGAAGATCATGATCCCTATCGAGAATGCGCAAATCGTGGGTTTGAGGAAAGTCATCAATAAACAGATGGTGACTCAGGTTTACAAGGTATTGCGTCAAAAGCAGAGAAGGGTCATGGGAGACCAGCCCACGTGGAATCGACGATACCGGGAATATATGGAAAAGATCAAGACCGGATCCATTCTGGAGATTGCCACCGTGCTCCGTGATTTATTTGTGTTGAAAGAAGATAAAGAACTCTCTTTCGGAGAACGCAAGATGCTCGATACGGCGAAGAATCTGCTCGTGAAGGAACTCTCCATTGCCCGGTCCCATTCTGAAGAGAAAATTATGGATGAATTACGCCATATTCTTACTCACTAGTTTTCCTTCCGCATACCCTAAAACACTTCCAGGTCGGCCCTTATTATTTTTAGCGTGAGCCTCGTGCGCGTCAACGCTGTCATTCTCGCGGCAGGACAGGGGACACGAATGGGAACAGCCATTCCGAAACCTTTCTTACCGCTCGGAGGCCGTCCTCTTATTCTTCACACTCTCAACCGGTTCCTGCAAACAAAAACCGTCCGTAAGGTCATTTTGGTTGCGTCAGCGACAGAAATGGCCAGATGCCGGGAGGCGGTTCAATCGGATCCCGGGCTGAAGGAGATGGAATGCCTTTTCCAAACGGGCGGCCCCAGGAGACAAGATTCGGTCTATCAGGGGTTAGCTCGCCTGGACTCGGACTGCGAGGTCGTTGTGATTCACGACGGCGTGCGGCCTTTTGTCTCTCCTGGGATCGTCGACCTTTGCGTCGAGTTGGCGTCGGAGAAGGGCGCTGTCGTGGTTGGAGTGCCGGTACGGGACACTATCAAGATCGTATCAACCGACGGCCGAATTCGTGAAACACCCCCGAGGGGATCTCTCTGGGAGGCTCAAACTCCGCAGGTTTTTCGGACAGAAATCATCCGCGAAGCCTACCGGCAAGCCCAACAGGAAGGCATCGAGGCAACCGATGATTCCATGCTGGTGGAACGATTAGGCCAAGAGGTTATTCTGGTCGAGGGAGAGAGGTCCAACTTAAAAATCACCACGCCTGAGGATCTGCTATGGGCGGAGATACTGCTGCGCGAGGGCAAATGACCTTAAATAGGTTTGGCCCCTAAGGGTTCGTTCATGCTGCCAGTTCGATAACCTTGGAGATCCAGGCTTACAAAGCTGAATCCGACCTCCTTGAACTTCTCTACAATTGCCTCCCGTGTGCCCGGCTCAAAGAACCGTTGGATCTCCTCCGGCGCCACCTCAATGCGTACCAATTCTCCATGGTAGCGGACCCGAAACTCGCGGAAGCGCAGTTCTTGGAGGAACCGCTCACAAGCGGCAATTTTTTGTAATCGTTCTACGTTGATCTCGATGCCATAAGGGAATCGCGAGGAAAGGCACGCAATAGCGGGTTTGTTCCAGGAAGGAAGGTTCAATTCACGGCTATACCGGCGGATCTCTTCCTTGGCCATCCCAGCCTCCACCAGCGGGTGACGAATGCGCCATTCCTTGGCTGCCTTAAGTCCGGGACGATGGTCTTTCAGGTCATCCAGATTGGTCCCGTCTACGACCGTAGATATTTCCAGGCTATCCGCTTGTAGACGTGAGACCCGGTAGAGTTCATCCTTGCAAAAGTAACAGCGGTTCACCGGGTTTTGGGTAAAAGAGGGGTTGTCGAGCTCATGGGAAGAGATAACGATATGACGGCAGCCGACCAAGCGTGCCAGTTCTTCCGCCGCTTCCAACTCGCCCGGGGGGGCCGTGGGAGAAGACGCCGTCAAGGCGACCGCCCGCTCGCCCAAAACCATGTGGGCGACTTTGAGGAGGAAGGTCGAATCGACGCCGCCGGAGAAGGCGACCAGAACTCCTGAGGATTCCCCCAAGATCTCTTTCAATCTTTCGAGTTTGTCCATGGCTGCTCGCTAAAAACGTCTGTGCTGAGGTAATGTTCTCCCTTGTCCGCAAAGATGGTCACCACGACATGATCTTTCCCGAGTTCACGGGCCACCTTAAGAGCCGCACAACACGCGGCGCCCGAGGAGATCCCTACGAGAATGCCTTCCTCAAGAGCCAGCCTTCGAGTGTAAAGGGCCGCATCTTCATCACTTACCGTAATGATCTCGTCGTAGATTCGGGTGTTGAGGACCCCGGGAACAAAGCCCGCGCCGATTCCCTGGATTTTATGATAACCCGGTTCTCCTCCGGAAAGGACAGGAGAGGCTTCAGGTTCTACCGCATAAATCTTTACGCCTTCCATTTTCTCTTTGAGCACTTCTCCCACGCCGGTAATGGTTCCCCCCGTGCCTACGCCGGCGACGAAAGCGTCAATCCGTTTAAACTGCCTCAAGAGTTCCACAGCGGTCGTCCGGCGATGGACCTCCGGATTCGCGGGATTATTGAACTGTTGGGGCATGAAGTAGTCCGGATGTTCCAGCAGGAGCTCTTCCGCCTTACGGATGGCCCCTCCCATTCCCCTGGTATCGGGAGTGAGAATCAGGCGCGCGCCGTAGGCCGTCAGAAGACTTCGCCGCTCCTCGCTCATCGTGTCCGGCATCGTGAGAATCAGGCGATAACCTTTCACCGCCGCTACCAAGGCCAAACCGATGCCGGTATTGCCGCTGGTGGGCTCGACTATGGTAGCTCCGGGTTTGAGCTTTCCTTCACGTTCGGCCGCCTCGATCATGCTGAGACAGATCCGGTCCTTGACCGACCCTCCGGGATTCAAGGATTCCAGTTTTCCCCAAACTTCGGCGTCGTCGTTTTGTGGGAGATTTCTTAATTTGACTACTGGAGTGGAGCCAATCAGATCCAGGATGGATCGGGCGCCGTTCAAACTTGACACCGGTTGCGCTCTTCTTTCGTTTGGAGGAAGGATCGAATCAAGACGAATGTATGCTATATTTTTGCCATAGCAAAGTCAATTGAAAACAGGCTTATGTCTGACGCAGAAAAAATCTTGGTTCTTTTCCCGGGGGCCTTGGGAGACTTTCTCTGCTTTCTTCCCACTCTGAAGAAACTCGCGGCACGCGGGAGTCTGGATCTCATGGCGAGAACCGAGTATGCCGATCTGGTCCCCTCGACGGTGAGAGTGAGATCACTGGAGTGTCATGAGGTGGCTCGACTGTATGCGCCGGGAGCGGAACGCGAGGAAGGACTCGGGAGCTTTTGGGGCTCTTATTCCCAAATTTATTCCTGGACGGGAGGGGGACAGATCGACTTTGAAGGCCATCTTCGAGCGATCTCGAAGGGGAAGGTGGAGATTTTCCCGTTTCTACCTTATGGACCGCAAATCCATCTGGTGGATTATTATCTTTCCTGCATTGGAGTGAAGTCTGCGGGAAGACTGCATCCGACAATTCGTTTAAGACCGGGCGCCCTTGCGTGGAGTCGTCGGTTCTGGCGATACCATAAATTGAAAGGGGCCAAGGTCCTGGCATTGGCCCCAGGCAGCGGCGCACGAGCAAAAAATTGGCCGATTACATTCTATAAGACGGCTGCCGACAGCTGGCAAAGGGAATGGGGCGGCAAGGTTATCATCATCCTTGGCCCGGTCGAGGAGGAGAGGGCGGAGATCGATCATCTTTTCCAGGAAGCAATCATGGTCCGGCGTCTCAATCTGGCGAATCTGGCCGCTTTGATTCGACACTGTGACCTGTACGTCGGGAACGATAGCGGGGTAACTCACCTGGCAGCGGCCTCAGGCGTAGAGGTGATTGCTCTGTTCGGTCCGACCGATCCGGCTCAATGGGCGCCCCGGGGAAAAAGGGTTACCGTGGCGCGAAAAGCAGTGGAGTGCTCCCCCTGCGAACGCGCTACCATGAAGGTTTGTCCGCACCGTAAGTGCCTCACCACTCTGACTCCGAAGGACGCCATTCGGGCAATGGGAATGGCGTGGCAGGTATCTCCAGGAGTTCCAATCTCCTTGACAAGGGAGGGAGTCAGGATTACATTTAAAACAAATTCACAACGGATTTTTCGAGTGTGAAAGGGATGGGAAACTCTCTTAAAACGGTATTGCTGTTAGGCTTGTTGACCGGGATCCTTTTGGGGATTGGACAGCTCTTCGGCGGTTCACAGGGCTTGGTTATCGCTTTTTTCTTCGCCCTCTTGATAAATTTCGGAAGCTACTGGTTCTCCGACAAAATTGTTCTCGCCATGTATCGGGCTAAAGAGATCGGCCCTGGCGAAGCTCCAGAGTTATATCGAATTGTCCAAGACTTAACCCTCCGGGCGCAACTTCCTATGCCCAGGATCTATCTCATTCCCTCTGAGTCTCCGAACGCCTTCGCCACTGGAAGGGATCCAAAGCACGCGGTGGTGGCCGTCACCGAAGGGGTTTTGCGGCTTCTCAATCGAGAGGAAGTCGAGGGGGTCGTCGCCCACGAGCTTTCTCACGTCAAGAACCGGGATATTTTAATTGGAAGCATCGCGGCAACCCTGGCGGGAGTGGTGATGATGCTGGCGAATATGGCGCGGTGGGCCGCTTTCTTTGGCTTCGGGAGGGGCGAGCGAGATGAGGATAGCGGCGGAGGGATCTTGGGGTTGATTTTGATGTCGGTCTTGGCGCCTGTTGCGGCGCTTTTGATTCAGATGGCCATTTCCCGCTCGCGGGAGTTTCTTGCCGACACTACCGGGGCGCGGATCGCCGGAAATCCCTCAGGTCTGGCTGCGGCATTAGAAAAACTAGTCCGAACCAGTCAATTGGTGCCGTTGGGAGGACGCCCCGAAACGTCTCACTTATTTATCGTGAGCCCGCTGTCTGGCGGCTCTTTTTTAAACCTTTTTAGCACTCACCCACCTATTGTGGAACGGATTGCGCGTCTCCGGGCCATGACCTGTTAAGCCTAGCATCCAGTTGGGGGAGAGTGACCGGAAAAGGGCGATTTCAGCCTGTAGTGGTTCTCTCTTTATAGGAATAGGAGAGGAGGCCTAATGGCCGGAGAGGGCGAAGAAGGAAAAGGGTTTAAAGTACAGGACAAACGCCGATTCTCTCCAGAGACTGGGGAGCCTCGAGATAAAATGAACGACGAGGTTCCCCAGGCAACTCAAAAAGAACCGGACGAACCCAATAAAGGTGACGCTTTACCGGAAATCAATTTTTCCGCTTTTGTCATCAGCCTGAGCACTCAAGCCCTTATGCACCTGGGAGAAATTCCTAATCCGCTGGACGGCCAGGTAGAGAAGGACGTCACGATGGCTAAACAGATGATCGATATCCTTAATCTCCTGCGTGAAAAAACCCGCGGGAATCTGGATCAAGGGGAACAGAAGCTGATGGAAGATATCCTCTACAGCCTCCGCATGAGGTATGTTGAAGTCGTGAAGAAAGGGTAAGCATAATCACATGGAGACTTTCTTGGGAAAAAAAGTGGCCGTTAAAGTGGTGATTGGGGTGGCTTTCGTCTCGCTCTTGTTGGGGCTAGGTGTAGGAGAGCGCCTGAACTGGTCACCGACAGGTCTCCCTTTGTGGGGTCAAGTCGTCAGTCCTCAGGTCCAACCACCTCCAACAACACCGCAGGGACTTCCGGACTTCGTAACTCTAGCAAAGAATTTACGGCCTGTGGTGGTCAATATCTCCACCACTCAAGTCAGCGAGGGGGGAAGCCAGAGATTTTCCAGCCCTTTCGGCGAGGACGATCCTTTCAATGAATTTTGGAAAAGATTTTTTGGGACTCCTCCCCCTCGTGGACCTTCTCGTGAAAAAAGTCTGGGCTCCGGTTTCATCATCGACAAAGATGGATCCATTCTGACCAACCACCACGTCGTAGAAAATGCGGAGAAAATTGTGGTGAAGTTGTTCGACGAAAGAGAGCTGGAAGCGAAAATTGTCGGTAAAGATCCAAAAACCGACATCGCCGTCATTAAGGTCAATGCAAAAGGGGACCTTCCGGTGGCTGTTTTAGGCGACTCAGACAAATTGGAGGTCGGGGAATGGGTATTGGCGATTGGCAATCCTTTTGGTCTCGACCACACGGTGACCTCAGGGATTATCAGCGCGACAGGAAGACATATCGGCGCGGGACCGTATGATAATTTTATTCAGACCGATGCGTCAATTAATCCCGGCAATTCCGGCGGGCCGCTCGTCAATCTGCGGGGCGAGGTTATCGGTCTCAACACCGCTATCTTCAGCCGGACGGGAGGCAACATCGGCATCGGTTTTGCAATCCCGATTAATCTAGCCAAGGAACTCATTCCCCAGCTCAAGTCCAAAGGAAAAGTTACGCGGGGATGGCTGGGAGTGGTGATCCAGAGAGTGACTCCCGAAATCGCGGAGTCCTTGGGACTGAACCGGTCCCAAGGCGCGCTGGTCGCCAGTGTTTCCAAAGACGGGCCCGCGGACCGGGCCGGCATCAAGGTCGGGGACGTCATTATCGAGTTTGATGGGAAGGAGATTAAAGAGTCGAACGATCTTCCGCTGATCGTCGCCCGTACGCCCCTCAACAAAAAGGTGCGGCTTAAAGTCGTGCGGGACAAAAAGGAAACCGCTTTGTCCGTCACCATCGGCGAACTGAAAGAACAAGAGGTTCTCGCAGCCGTACCGGAAAAAGGAAACTTCGGGCTGACCGTGCAAACGGTAACACCGGAGATGGCGCAAAGCCTCGGCTTAGAACGGGTAGAGGGAGTCGTCATCACGACGGTTCAGCCGGGTACTGCAGCGGAAGAGGCGGGACTTCGCCGTGGAGATGTCGTTCTGGAAATCGACCGCAAACCCATCCGCAATCTGGGAGATTACCGAAAAGCACTGGGAGAAACAAAAAAGGGGAGAGGGGTCCTTTTCCTCGTGCGCCGCGGCGAAAGCACCCTCTTTCTCGCTTTGAAGCCCTCCTGAGTCCAAGGTCGATTGAGTGTCTCTTTCAAAAAGAGGGCCGGGAGTTGTCTACCCGGCCCTCTTTTGTTTAAGGAGCGTTTAGTTTGAAAAAAACGCCTGCTCAAGTCTTCAAGGTGGCCATCCCGGCAGTTCTGGTCATTGTCGCGATTGTGAGTCTCTTGGCCGTATGGTACTTGAAGCGCCTCGAAGGAGAAGTGACGGCCAAGTTTGAGGGGGAAAAGTGGCAGTTCCCTTCCAAGATCTATTCCGATACTTTTCTGCTCTATGCGGGAATGAACCTTCGCGCGGAAGACCTGCGTGAGAAGCTGCGCCGTCTGGACTACCGGGAGACGCGCCAAACACCAAAGGCGAAAGGCGAGTTCTGGTTTCTCAAGGGAGATGGCCTTTTGGAGGCCTACTTGCACGACTTCGACTATCCATCCGAGGCCTTCAAAGGATTTTCCATCCGTATTTTTCGAGAAAACAACACCATTACCAAGATTGAAAAGGCCGATAGCGGAGAAGAGATCTTTTCGTTGGAATTGGAGCCGGAGCTCGTCACGGGCCTTTACGACCGCATTTGGCAGGAGCGGCGGGTTGTCAAACTTGTGGACGTTCCCCCTTTGATGGTCAAGGCCATACTCGCTGTCGAAGACGAAAGGTTCTATCGCCATCACGGGGTGGACCCGGTGGGTATTTTGCGCGCTCTTTGGACAAACGTCCGCAACGTGGGAATCGTCCAGGGAGGAAGCACCCTGACGCAGCAATTGATGAAGAATTTTTTCCTCAGTAGCGAACGGACCCTTCAACGTAAATTGAAAGAAGCCCTGATGGCCGTGGTGGCGGAGCGGAAATACTCCAAAGAGGAGATTCTCGAAAACTATCTGAACGAAATCTACCTGGGCCAAAAAGGGGCTCAGGGAATCTTTGGAGTATGGGAAGCCTCGCAGTTTTATTTTTCAAAAGAGCCTCGGGAGCTCACCGTTGGGGAAACGGCTTTATTGGCCGGCCTCATTCGGGCTCCCAACCGGTACTCGCCGTATCGCAGTGTCGAAGCTGCGACCCAGCGGAGAAATGTCGTTCTGGCCAAAATGATGGAGGAAAATGTCATCGCGCGCGGTCAGTATGCTGCGGCGCTGCAGGAGACTCTTCCCCGGCGGGAGCTCATCAAAGTGGCCAATGATGCTCCTTTCTATGTGGATTATTTGAAGCGAGAGCTGGCCCAAAGCTATTCCGAGGAGGTACTGACGGACGAAGGATTGAGGATCTTTACCAGCCTGGATCTCCAGCTCCAAAAAATCGCTGAAAAGGCGCTCGTCGAAGGATTGAGGCGTCTGGAGGAGGGCTACCCGAACCTCAGGAGGAGAGGCGAAGAAGATCGGCTGGAGGGAGCGATCGTCGTCATCAGACCCCAGACGGGAGAGGTCAAGGCCATGGTAGGCGGAAGGGATTTTCAGAAATCCCAATTCAATCGTGTCTTCCAGGCGAAACGTCAGCCCGGGTCCATCTTTAAACCTTTCGTATATCTCGCGGCCTTGATGCATGGTCCGGAAGCGGGCGGCAGGAGATTCACGCCGGCCGTTCTGGTGGAAGATGCCCCATTCACCTGGAGCTACGAGGGGCAGGAATGGCGTCCCGACAACTACAACGACGAATATTTTGGCATGGTCACCTTTCGGCGGGCTTTGGAGAAATCCCTGAACTCAGCTACCGCCCGGATTGCCAGGGAGGTCGGCATCAAAAACGTCCGGGACATCGCTTTGCGTCTTGGAATCCAGAGCCCGCTTCCGGCTTTTCCGTCTCTGGCCCTGGGATCTGCGGAGGTCACCTTGCTCGAGGTCGGGGTCGCCTTTTCGACGCTGGCGAACAATGGTGTACGGACTACCCCGATAGCGGTCAAAGATGTGGTGGATCAACAGCACCGGTCGTTGGAAAGGCGTGATATCCGCGTGGAGAAAGTGCTCAGTCCACAGCTCGCTTTCATGATGAATCACTTGCTGAAAGGCGTGATCGACCGGGGCACCGGCCGTGGAGCCAGGACCAATGGTTTTGACCGGCCGGCGGCCGGAAAGACAGGAACCACCAACGACCTCAGAGACGCTTGGTTTGTAGGCTACACGCCCGATCTTTTGGCGGTCGTATGGGTGGGCTTCGATAATCAAAGTAAGCTCGGTTTATCCGGAGCCCAAGCGGCGCTACCCATCTGGACCGAATTTATGAAACGCGCGACCACCGGGACACCGGTCACAGACTTCGTGCCGCCTGCGGGCATCAAAATGGTAGACATTGACCCGGACAGCGGCTATCGGGCCACCCCGAATTGTCCCCAGACGATCCGGGAAGCCTTTCTCGAAGGGGATGAGCCGAAAGGTTTTTGCCCGCTTCACCCGAGTCCGCTGGCCCAGCCTCTTAGCCTCCTCAAAGAGGGCTTCTTGGCTTTTTCCTCCTTTCTTGACAGAATGAAAACATGCTGCGCCCCACCCTCAAGCTAACAATTATCCTCCGGTTGCGGCTTGTCATTTTTGTAGTTTTGTTCTACTCCTGCGCTCCGCGCCCGGTGCCTCGCCTCCCTCTCGTTCTCCCACCGCCTTCTCCACAGCCTTCCCAGCCACTATCCTCCTCTCCGCGTGAGACCGAGAGGCGACCTGTGTTGGAAGAGGCAAAAATCAAGGAGCAGGGGTTGCCTGGAAAACGTCCAGCGCCATTGGCAACCCCAAAGAGCCCATCCGCAGGTAGCGCCGCTCGCGGAACTGAGGTATCGCCCCTCCCACCTCGCAACGAGGCTTCGCTGATTGCTAAGATCACGCCGAAAACGCTGCCCCAACGCGCTGCTTCGCTGAGATTGACGGAAGAGGGACGGAAACTCCTGGAAGCCGGAGACTACCCCAAGGCCTTGGCCCGGTTGGAAAAAACCCTTACGATCGATTCAACGAATCCATACGGCTACTTTTATTTAGCCCAGGCTCACTACTATCTTGCCCATTACCAGGAATCGCTCAATTTCCTCGATGTTACGGAGTCTCTTCTCTCCGGGCAGACGTACTGGCTTGCGGAGGTCTTCGCCTTACGGGGAGAAAATTTCCGCGCTTTGGGCGTTCTTCCGCGTGCGGATTTCAACTATGCCGAGGCCCTGCGATTGAATCCCGGCAATCCGGTCGCTGCCGAAGGGATCGGTAAAATAAAAAACGAACTCCCGGACCCGCTGCGGTAGGGCGCCTAAAGGCTATGCTGGTTCTCGGCGTGGAAACATCGTGCGATGATACGGCGGCTGCCATCGTTGCGGACGACCGCACGATTCTTTCCAATTTGGTGTCGTCACAGGATTCGGTTCATGGGCCCTATGGAGGAGTTGTTCCAGAGCTGGCATCCCGTCAGCACGTTCGTCATATTCTTCCGATCGTTGACCAGGCCCTCGAAAAGGCGGGCGTACCCCTAAAAAAGCTCGACGGTATCGCGGTGACTTACGGGCCGGGATTGGTCGGTTCTCTTCTCGTGGGATTGTCCGTGGTCAAGGGAATTTCTTTTCGTTGGGACATACCCTACATCGGCGTCAATCATCTGGAAAGCCATCTTTTGGCTATTTTTTTGGAGCGGGAGGTCCCTTTTCCCTATCTCGCTCTTTTAGTCTCGGGGGGTCATACGCTGCTCTATCTCGTGCGGAATTTCGGCGAATACGGCTATCTGGGCGGCACGCGCGACGATGCTGCCGGCGAGGCTTACGACAAGGTCGCCAAGATGATGGGGCTGGGTTATCCCGGAGGAAGAGTCATCGACCAGTTGGCCAAGACCGGAAATCTCCGGGCTATCCGATTTCCCCGCGCTCGCATGAAAAAGAACCCCTATGATTTCAGCTTCAGTGGATTAAAAACCGCCGTTTGGCAATATCTTAAGGAGCGCGGAAAGGACCGTTGGGAAGCCGAAAAGGCTGATATCGCGGCAAGTTTTCAAGAGGCGGTGGTGGATATGCTCGTCGCGACCACGACGCGCGCCGCCGGCGAGCTGGGCGTGAACCGGATTGTGCTGGCGGGCGGGGTTGCGGCCAACAGTCGTCTCCGCGACCGGATGACGCAGGAGGCATCTCGGGAAGGGCGGGATACCTATTTCCCCGCGCCCGCCTTTTGTACGGATAACGCAGCCATGGTGGCCCTCACCGGACAGCACTGGCTTCGGCGAGGACGGAGAGACGACTTTTCCTTGAACGCCGACGCCGATCTCACTCTTTAGCTTATCCGACAAAAACGTTTCTGGAACCCTGCTCATGGCAACCCTCTATCAAGAGGCACGGGCGACGCTTCACAGCGCCGACTTCAAGCCACGAAAGAGGCTGGGCCAGCATTTTCTCGTCCATGACGGCGTGATTGAGAATATTCTCCGGCTGGCCGACCTGTCGTCGGGGGATGAAGTGCTGGAAATTGGTCCGGGATTAGGCTATTTGACGCGTCGTTTGTTAGCGGTCGCGCCTCAAGTCTGGGCCGTCGAAGTCGATCCGTTTTTGGTTGGGTGGCTGCGTAAGAGTCTGGTGGATCATCATCCCGGTCTCCATCTGATCCACGGGGACATCCTCAAAGTCCCTCTCGAAGCTATTCTCGCGGATAAAAAAGTCAAAGTTGTAGCGAACCTTCCTTACAATATTTCAACGCCGATTCTCTTTCGACTTTTCGAATTGAGACACACCTTTTCCCTCCTGGTCCTGATGGTCCAGCAAGAGGTGGCCGAGCGGATGATCGCACGTCCGGCGACTCAATCTTACGGAGCCCTTTCAGTCGCGTTTCAAGTTCATGGGAAAGTGGTAGACAAACTGTCGATTTCTCCGGAGGCGTTTTTCCCTCGCCCCAAGGTTAGATCTACCGTGCTCAAGATCGCCCTCTACCCGGATCCGCTGGTCCCCGTGGAGGATGCCATTTTGTTTCGCGACGTCGTGCGAGGGGCTTTTGGACAAAGGCGGAAGACCTTAAATAATTCTCTCGCAGCCGCTCTGAAGCTCGAGAGGGAAGAAGTGAATCAGCTCCTTCAACGGGAAGGAATCGATCCTCGGCGGCGGGGAGAAACTCTCAGTATTGACGAGTTCCTGCGTTTGACCCAAGCCCTGAAACCCATGAGGCCTTAGTTCATCCATGCCGGAGCTCCCCGAAGTAGAAACCATCTGCCGCGGTTTGCGCCAAGTATTGCCGGGCCGTGAGATCGTCACAGTGGAAGTGCTGGAATCAAGACTCCGTTGCCGTGTGCCGCGCGATTTCGCGCGCGAGTTGGAGGGAAGAGTCTTCACGGACATCCGGCGAAGGGGAAAGTACCTTTTGATCTCCCTGGCTCCGGACCGGGTGTGGATTGCCCATTTGGGAATGTCGGGCAAACTGATTTATGTAAAGACCACTTACCCGCGCGAGCGGCATGATCACATCATTGCCACATTAGACAACGGGCATGAACTGCGTTACCACGACCCTCGCCGCTTCGGTTTTTCCGTTGTGGTCCGTGAGGCTCAAGTCGACGAAGTACCCCAAATCAGGCATCTGGGGCCGGAGCCTTTCGATGAGGAATTTCATGATCGTTATCTCTATGACCTTGCGAGTCATTCCAGGCGCATGATCAAGGATTTTATAACGGATCAGAGGATCCTGGTCGGCTTGGGAAATATCTACGCCAACGAGGCGCTGTTTCATGCCGGCATTCGACCCACAAGACGAGCATGGCGGGTGGGCCGTTCAGGGATCAAGCGAATCGCCGAGGCGATACCACGGATCTTGCAAGAAGCCATTTCATGGCGGGGCACCTCGTTCTCAGATTACCGTGACGGAGAAGACCGGAAAGGGGGATTCCAGGAACATTTGCTGGTTTATGGCCGGGAAGGGGAGGAGTGTCGAGTTTGCAGCGGCAGGATCAAATCGGTTCCCATCGGGAACCGCAGCAGCTTTTATTGCCCTTCATGCCAGAAATAAATATTCCACCGTCTCGCGCCGGTGCCTGGGGGCCACGGCGCGAGACGGTCTTTCTCAACTTTTCACTTATCGAGCCAGGTATGCGTCAATCCGCCTCCCGACCAGACGAAAGAGCCATCCCCATCCGTGGTGAATCCCTTAACGGTATCGCGAAAGGTGAGAAATCGTGGCACAAAGCCGATCGATATCAGCGGGACATCCGTGTTCTGTATGGTTAGGATCTCCTTCAGAATGGCTTTTCGTTTTTTGACGTCCATCTCGCTGTCCAGTTTATCGTGGAGGGCTTCCAATTTTTTGTTGCAGTAGCCGGTCCAATTGGACATCCGCATTTTCGGGTTCTCGCAGCCCAGCTCTTGACGATAGGTGGTGGAAGGATCGGCGTAGAAGTCACTGCCCACGAGATCGAAGGTCGTTTCGCCCTTTTGGATCTGATCCCTTCGGGAGCCGTACTCAAAGACCAGAATCTTGATATTCATCCCCACTTTCTTGAGCTGCGATTGAAGGGCGGTTGCCATGGCCTCCACGTCCGCCCCCTTCTCGATCTTCATTTCGATGACCTCGCCGTTGTAATCGGCCTCCTTGAGAAGTTTCTTGGCTCTTGCGGGATCGTATTTGGGCACCGGCAGGCCCGGAATATTCCAGACGTGTCCCTTCGGGTATTTCTGATCCACAGAATCACCGAAACCAAAGTAGGCGGCATGCATCAACTCGGCTTTATCGATCGCGTGGACCACGGCCAGACGCAAAGTCTTATTGTCAAAAGGAGGATCCGCAACGTTGAAAAAAAGCGCCCGGTACCCCGCGGTAGCCGCGGTGGTGAATCCGATCCCTTTGATTTTTCCGTCCAGGATTTGCCGGACCCACTCGTAAGGAGTCCGCTCGATGATGTCGACATCGCCCGCGCGCAAGGCGCTGAACCTTACGGTGTCGTCGGAGACCGGACGGAGGATCACCTTATCCAAATAGGCTTTCTGTCCCCAGTAATCGTCGAAGCGCTCAAAAACAATCCGTTGTCCCGGGTTCCACTCGACGAACTTAAAGGGCCCGGTCCCGGCCGGAAAGCGGGCGGGCTTTTGGATTCCTTCCTCGATCGATCCTTTCGGTATAAGCGAGAAGGCCATGATGTCCGTGAGCACCGATAAAAAGGCGGCGCTCGGATTCTTGAGATAGACTATCAACGTGTATTTGTCCGGCGCCTCGACGCGGTCGATGATGGTGAGCCGCTCGCGGCCATACGCCCCATTCTTGGGATTCAAGCTGTAATCGATGGCGAATTTGGCGTCTTCCGCCTCCATCTCCTGGCCGTTGTGGTAGCGGACCCCTTTTCGAAGATTGAAGGTGATCACCTTGCCGTCTTTCGAGATCTTCCAGGAGGTGGCCAGCTTCGGCTTGATATTGCCTTTTTCATCCAGTGCGAGCAGCGGCTCGTAGATCAAATCGCGGATCGCCTGATCGGTGGAGAAAGTCCTGACCAGGGGATTCATGACCGTCAGATCCTTCCGGATAGCCATGGTGAGGGTTCCGCCTTTTTTTGGCTTTTCCGAAGCCGCCTCCAGCCGGAGAGACGGCAAGAGTAGCACCATCGCGGCCAGGATAGAAATCGAGAAACGTTTCATGCTTCAGCCCTCCTATAACCGGCGCGGTTACTTATCCAACCAAGTCCGCCCCAGCCCTCCGGCGAACCAGACGAAGGAGCCGTCATCATCGGTGGTGAACCCTTTGACATGGCTGCGGAAGGTGTAGAATCTCGGCGCGAAGCCGATCGATATCAGCGCGAGGACCTTGGTATCGTTGGTCAGGATCTGCTTGACCAGCGCCTTTCGCTTCTGCGGATTGAACTCCGTTTCCAGCTTATCGAACATGAGGTCTCTGTCCTTATTGCAATAGCCCGTCCAATTTGCCGTCCGCACTTTGGGATCGGGTTCACAAGAGAGCTCTTGACGATAGGTGGTCGAGGGGTCGGCGTAAAAGTCACTACCCATGATGTCCAGGGTAGTCTCGCCTCTACGAATCTGGTCCCTACGAGCCCCGTATTCCATGGGCATCACCTTGATATTCATCCCGATCTTTTTGAGCTGGGCCTGGAGGGCGACGGACATGGCCTCAATGACTTGTCCTTGTTCGACTTTCATCTCGATGGTTTCGCCCTTGTAGCCGGCCTCTTTCAGCAATTGCTTGGCTTTAGCCGGATTGTAGGTCGGAGCGGGGAGCCCCTCGATATGCCACACATGTCCCTTGGGATATTTCTGATTATCGGGCTTACCGAATCCGAAAAAGGCGGCTTTGAGAATCTCTTCTTTGTTGATGGCGTAGCCCACCGCCTCGCGCAATTTTCTATCGTTAAAGGGTGGATCGGCCACGTTGAAAGCCACGCCGCGATAATCAGCATAGAGCGCTTCCGTCGCTCCGATACCTGTAATCTTCCCCTCAAGAACCTGCCGGACCCATTGGTAGGGAGTCCGTTCCACGATATCCACATCGCCGGAGCGCAAAGCGGTAAAGCGCACGGTGTCGTCCGGAATGGGCCGGAGGACGACTTTGTCGACATAGGCCTTCTGCCCCCAGTAGTCGTCGAAACGCTCGAAAACGATCCGCTGTGCCGGGGCCCACTCCACGAACCTGAAGGGGCCGGTCCCCGGCGGATACGTGGGCGACTTTTCAATTCCCTCTTCTATCGATCCCTCTGGGATCACGGAAAAGGCCATAATGTCGGTGACTACGGCCAGAAAGGACGCACTGGGTGTCTTTAGATAGACTCTTAACGTGTTTTTGTCTACGGCCTCTGCTCGCTCCACCGTGATGATTCTCTGCCGGCCGTAAGCCCCATTCTTGGGATTGAGGGTATAATCGATGGCGAACTTGGCGTCCGCCGCGGTCATTTCCTTCCCGTCGTGGTACTTGACTCCCTTGCGCATATGGAAGGTATAGACCCGCCCATCTTTGGACATCTCCCAGGACTCGGCCAGTTTGGGAACAATGTTCCCTTTGGTGTTCAGGTCGAGCAAAGACTCATACATGAGTCCGCGGATGACCTTGTCGGTCGAGAAGGTCCTCGCCAGAGGATTCATGACCGTCAAGTCCTTCCCAATCGCCATGGTCACGGTGCCCCCTTTTTTGGGCTTCTCTGAAGCCCCGTATGAGAAGAGTGGCGCAAGCACCAGGCTCAGGGTTAATCCTAGCAGCAAAAAGCGCTTCATAATGGAAGTCCTCCTTTTATCGTCCCCCCCTCGCAATCATCCTCGGGGGCATGTTTAGCAGACCTACTATCAGGTCTACTTCAAAAGTCAAACGGGAAAGGGCTATGGAAAGCGACCGCAAAAATCGGCCGCTTTAGTTGCATTTTATACGCTTCGAAAGAATAAAATTCATCCCGCGCCCTCGGGGGAGGCGTTCGAAAATTTCCAGTTCCTGTCTGCTTCCCTTGACAGAATATAGGCAAATTTATAAGTAAGAGATCGGTGGAAATGAATCCTAACTCAAAGCCGCAAGACGAGAGGTATGAGCGTTTACGGACCGGCTCCTTGCCCGCGGCCTTATGCCTCATCGCGCTTGCGGTTCTTTTTTATAGCGCGCCGGCCCGGAGCGCGACGACCGTGGGGTGGGAGCCGATCGAAGGACTCGTAAGCGGCGCAAAGAAAGAAGGGCGGTTGGTGATCTATACCGCGTCGGGCGATACTTCCGGCCGGAGTCAAAAGGCGATCAGCGAAATTTTTTCCAGAAGTTACGCTTGCGATTTCGGTTTGCAAAGACGTTCCCCAGGATTACCTGCTAGCCGATGAGCGCCACAGCGACGGGCAGCCGGTATTGATGGCCTCGGAGGAAGATCTGACCGCCGAAAGAGTCAAGGAGTTGGTGGCGTTGGAAAAACAAATTTTCAAGGAGGGCAGATGAAAGCCGAAGAACCGAGCGCGGAGATCACCTACGAGGATCTGATTCACGTCGGGCCGGGGACCTTGGCTGGGCGCTATCTCCGGATGTTCTGGCAGCCTTTCTGGAGATCCCAGGACCTCGAGCCCGGTCGGGTGGTGCCGGTCAAGCTATTGGGGGAGAAGTTCGCCCTCTATCGAGGGGAGAGCGGCGCGGCCCATCTCCTGGCCTGGCGCTGCGCCCATCGGGGGGCGCCGCTTTACGCGGGGGAAGTGGAGGAGGACAGTCTTCGCTGCATGTATCACGGCTGGAAATACGACGGCTCGGGACAATGCACGGAGCAGCCCGGAGAAGAGAACTCTTTGGCCTTTCGAGCCTCAGTCCGAGGCTATCCCACGAGGGAGTATCTGGGGCTTATCTTCGCCTATTTCGGCGAAGGGGAGCCGCCGCACTTCAGAGAATTCGCCGACATGGACGAACCCGGTGTGATGGAGGCCTGCGTGCCGGAGTACTGGCCTTGCAACTATTTCAACCGGATCGACAATGCTTGCGATCAAGCCCATGTGGCCTTTACCCACCGGGAAGCCCTTATGAGGGCCAAGCGGCCCGATCGAATCGGAAGTCCGATTATCAAGACCGAGGAGACCGAGTACGGCGTTCACACGCACTGCGACAACCCTCCTCAAGAAACCCACTTTCATATGCCGAATACCAATCTGGTGCGGGCCCACGTGCGCGTGGAGGGCTCGCTTGAAGACGCCGCTTCCCTGGAGGTGACGCGGATTTCATGGAGGGTGCCGGTGGACGACGAAAACACCGTCAGTTTGAGCGTTGATCTGACTCACGTCACTGGAGAAGACGCCGAGAAATACCGGAAGCGCCGCAAGGAGACAGAAGAGTTGGCGCAAGCACTATCGCCTCCGGCCATGGGAGAAGCGATTCTCGCGGGAAAGGTCCGGGAAAAAGATCTCGATGGGCGGCTGAGCTCTGCCGCTTTGTTTTCCGTGGAGGATTATTTGATGCAGGTGGGCCAGGGCGCCCTGGACCGGTCGCAAGATCGTTTGGGCCGTATCGACGTCGGGGTGCTCCTCTTGCGCAAGATCTGGCAGCGGGAGCTGAAAGCCATGGTCGAAGGTCGGCCGGTCAAGCCGTGGTTGAGTTCGGGGAAAATCATGTCCCCCGTCCAACGGAGGAAATAATGGCTGCCGATCTATTTACCGCAGTTCCATCACGTCACGGTAGACCCCTGGTCGTTGCCGGAGCCGCTTTGAGTCCGCGCGCCGTCCGTTCTCAAGCTTGAGCGACCTTTCCGTCGCTTCCGCCGGCGTTCTGCATCAGGTTGCCGATATTATTTTTGAACATGCGCTCGACCGTCAAGCTTTCCCGAATGGCGTGACGGATTCTCTCCTGGCTTTGCTCGCTGTCCGCGTATTTAAGAAGCAGCGCCAAGGCCTCGTACCCGTGGTCTTCATCCGCAGCCTCGTGGTTGGTAAAGGTTTCCAGCGCCTCTGGTGGAACCCGAAGTTTGGCCCAGGCGTCGCTGGATCTTGTGCGCCTGCCCTGGTAGTGAGGCCCCATCGCCTGCCGGCTGGTCCGGATCTCCAGACAGGCGAAGGTGGCAAAGGCCTCCAGCCAAGGGCGCGTGCGAGCCACGTTCTCCCAATAACTCGTGGCCGCGACGGTAACCGGACTGGCGGGGTAGTCGTGAATCTCCTGCCGCGTCAGGCCCACTGCTTCACCGAGTCTCATCAGAAGGTCGTTGTGGTCTGTGCCTACTCTAGCGTCACAGACTCCCTCTTCATACATATTGGAAATGAGATACCGGTTGACGTCTTTGTGCGGGCAATTGGCAACTATCGAAGCCAGCCATCGGGGCCAGCTCCGGTTGAACCAATTCCGTTCGAGGACAAATCGCTTGCCGCCTTCCACCGTCAGTCCCCCCTCCTCGGAGCGCTCCCGGAGATCCGGCTCCTTGCCGAAAGACGCGATCAAGCTCAGGATCTCTTCTTTGAATTTTTCCGTTGATGGTTTCATTCTTCCACCTTTCCGCTTTTTATCTTTCCTATAGTCGAGGACGAACATAATGTCCAGCAGTTGTCATTCGTGCCGGCGGTACTCGGCGAGGACATCCTCTATCGACTCAAAGTTAGCTAGAGCCCTGAGGGATGCAAAGGTGGGGAAGATCATGGGGAGTTCGCCTCTTTCATAGAGCCGCAACGATTGCTCCGGAGCGATCCACAGGCTGTGAGCAACCTCAGGGGAGGTAGAGAGCGTGATTTGATCCTCCGGTAAAAGGGCAAGATAAAAACAAGTGTCAAATCGCACCGGGAACTCTTCCGGAGTCAGCCAGTGAGAGAAGTACCTCAGGCTCCCGGCATCACAGAGGAGGTTTTCCGATTCCAGGAACTCAAAAAAATCTAAAGAGTCCTCCAGGAGCGCTTTTCGTTTTTCGTCGAGCCTCCTTCTGAATATGCCGTCCTTCATGTCCATGGGTCCCCCACCCTCGGAAAGGCAGAAAAGGATTCCGACTTCCTCGTAGAGCTCACGGATCCCGGCCACCCAGTGCCCGAGGGTCAGATCCGGACTGAGATGTTCCCCCAGAACCTTATGTGCCTCCAGCGGGGTTAGCCCATGACAACGCTTGAGGAGGGCCCCGGAACAATCTTCTTTTCTGACTGAGCCCCCGGGAAAGACATACACCCCTCCGAGAAAGCCCATTCCCGAGGGACGCCTCGTCAGTAAGGTCTCAAATCCACCATCGGCAGCGGGGCGGACAAGGATCACCGTCGATGCTTTTTTAGCTTGACTCGGCTCCATAGCATAATCGTCGAGCAGCGATGGTCGCGCATGTTTCAACGATGCTCTCTTTTTGCTTTTACAGAAAGGGAGCCGATTCCGCAACGTCGTGAGCTTATCTACGGATTATGGAAGCGGCGCCTACGTTGTTCCACTTTTTCTTTTATGATAGGCTCGCCTCTCTATGAAAGGGCACAGGAATGTTCCAGTCAGTCGATGAAGTCACACGCCGCCTGGCCGAACAAAATTACCTCTGCGATAATAAAGCAGCGACGGCGATTTATCTCGCTTGCGCGATGCAGAAGCCCATTCTGGTGGAGGGCCCCGCCGGCGCGGGAAAGACCGAGTTAGGGAAAGTTTTGGCCGGCTCGCTTCGCCTCGAGCTCATTCGGCTTCAGTGCTACGAAGGACTCGACGAGACCAAGGCCCTTTACGAGTGGGAGTATGCGAAGCAACTCCTTTATACCCAAATTTTAAAAGACAAAGTCAGCGAGGTCCTGGCCGGTGCTCGCAGCCTCCGGCAGGCTGTGGATCAAATCGCGAAAGAGGACGAAGTCTTTTTTTCTGAAAAGTTTCTCCTGCCGCGTCCTCTCCTACGGGCCATCTTGGCCCCCAAGCCAACGGTCCTTCTCATTGATGAGGTCGACAAGTCCGACACGGAATTCGAGGCCTTTCTGCTCGAGGTCCTCAGTGATTTTCAGGTGAGCGTGCCGGAGCTCGGCACCCTCCAGGCCCGTCACATTCCCTTTGTGGTCCTGACCAGCAACAACAGTCGCGAAATGTCGGATGCCTTGAAGCGCCGCTGCCTTCATCTTCACCTTGACTTTCCCGATGCGCGAAGGGAATTGGAAATTGTCCGGCTCAAGGTTCCGGGCGCGGGGGAGAAGCTCGCTCAGGAAGCGGTCCGCTTTCTACAGCGACTGAGGAAGTTGGATCTTAAGAAAAAACCCAGCGTGAGTGAAACCCTCGATTGGGTCAGGGCCCTGACGCTTCTCCATATCCAAGGTCTTGACGATCAGCTCGTCAACGAGACCCTGGTGACGCTGGTCAAGTACGAGGAAGATATTCGAAGGGCGGAGGACGAGATAAAACAGTACCTTGTAGAGCGCAAGGCCCCGCACCTCTCCTCACCGGATAACGATAAGGATTTCCTCCACTAAGAAAAATGTAACCGGCGGAATTTCAGCCGGGGATTCGCATTGGCGAAATTATGGAGAGCCGGATCGTCGAATTTGCCAACCTCCTCCGTTGCAACGGAATTCGAGTATCGGTTTCCGAAGGCATGGATGCCCTCCGCGCCTTGACGCTTTTAGGAATTGAAGACGCGGCCCTGTTCCGCGATGCCCTTCGAACCACCCTGGTCAAGCGTTCTGTCGATCATCAACACTTCGAGAAATTGTTCGACCTTTTCTTTCTGGGCTTGGCCCCCTCAACGAGGGCGTTGGAGGCGACCTGGCTGGAGGAGATGAACCTCAACCCAAGCGAGTTCCAAAAACTCCTGGACCTGATTCAAGATCTGTTGGACCATTGGGATGAAGAGATTTCTCCGCTGACCCGCGCCCTGCTTTCCGGCGACACGGGTCGGGTGGAGCGCATTTTCTATGAGGCGGATCGGGCGGAAGGGGGAAATCTGAATCGGAAAGGAATGTCCGGCCTGATTTATTCGAGCCTGGCGGCGCGGCTGGGCATGGACCGGGTCCGGCAGGATCTCGAAGCCTTTAAATCAGCAGCCGCCCAAGCAGGAATCGACGCTGAAATCTTGGAGAGAATTTCACGGTACGTGGACTGGCGGCTCCAAGGAGTGTCACAGCTATTAAAGGATTTTATTCAACGGGAATCTCAAAAGAATGAACCTCTCAAAAATCGGGAACGACCGGAGCGCTTGCTGGAGAAGAGCTTCGTCACCTATACGGAAGACGACATCCACAAAATGCAGGAGGCGGTCATTCGTCTGGCGCGGCGATTTAAAAATCTCTTGTCTCTCAGGCGTAAAAGGGCGAAGAGGGGAAGATTCGACGTCAAGGAGACCTTGCGCCGGAACCTCCAGTACGGGGGCGTGCCGTTTCAGATACGATTGGAACAGAAACGGAGAGAAAAACCCCAGATTGTCGTCCTTTGCGATATCTCCGACTCGGTGCTGAACGCGTCGCGTTTCATGCTCCATTTTGTCTATTCCGTGCAGGAGCTCTATAACAAAGTGCGGAGTTTCATATTCGTGAGTGACATCGGGGAAGTCACCCGGGTCTTTGAAGAAAATGACCTTCGTTTGGCCGTGGACAAAGCCCTCAAGGGCGATATCATCGATGTATTCGTCCACTCCAACTTTGGCCGGGCCTTTGAGCTTTTCTATCAAAAGCACCTGTCGGTGGTGACCCCGAAAACCACCGTCATCGTCATGGGAGACGGTCGCAATAACTATCACCGGCCGAACGATTGGATCCTCCGGGAGATCCGGGGGAAGGCAAAGCAACTGATCTGGCTAAACCCCGAGAGCCGGTTGACTTGGGGTTACGGTGACAGCGAGATGCCTCGGTATATCCCCCACTGCAGTCGAGTCGAGGAGTGCCGGAATATTCGCCAGCTCTATGCCGTTATGGACCGGATCACGCCGTGAAGAAACTCTATATTCAAACCTACGGTTGCCAGATGAACCAGCACGACTCGGATCGCATCGTTCAGGTCATGAAGGACGCCGGTTACACCCTCACCGATGCCGCTGAGAATGCCGATCTGGTCCTCTTGAACACCTGCAGCGTCCGCGACAAGGCCGAACAAAAAGTCTACAGCGCGCTGGGTCGCTGGCGCGAGCTGAAGGAGAAGAAGGGAGGGGAGATGATCATCGGGGTCGGAGGATGCGTGGCGCAGCAGCAGGGGGAAGCCCTTCTGCGGCGAGTCGCCTACCTCGATCTTGTGTTCGGCACCCATAATATCCACAAGCTCCCCCAGATGGTCGAAGAGGTGAAAAGGCTCGGGAGCCGCCCCGTAGAAATCGACTTTTACCGGGAACCGGCGTATATGGAAGACCTCCGCGGCCGGTCCGAGGTTCACGGACCCAAGGCATTCGTGACCATCATGGAGGGTTGCAATAAGGTTTGCAGCTTCTGCGTCGTCCCTTACACCCGTGGGCGAGAGTTGAGCCGGTCCAGCGAGAGGATCCTGGGCGAGGTCCGGGAGCTGGTTCGACAAGGCGTCAAGGAGGTCATGCTCCTGGGGCAGAACGTGAACTCCTACGGTAAAACTTCGGCGGGAGAATTGTCCTTTCCTGAACTCCTGCAGCGAATAAATGAGATCGCCGGCGTGGAACGGATCCGCTTCACGACCTCCCATCCCCAGGATCTCTCCCCGGAATTGATCGAGGCCTATGTGACGTTGGAAAAGCTCTGTGAGCATCTTCATCTTCCCGTCCAGGCGGGGTCGGACGAGGTTCTCAAACGAATGCGGAGAGGCTATACGCGAGAGGAATACTTGAAGCGCATCTACAATCTCCGTGACCGGCGTCCCGACGTCGCTCTCAGCACGGATATTATCGTGGGGTTCCCGGGGGAAACGGAGAAGGAATTCGACCAAACGCTAGAAATCCTTGGGGAAGTGGAGTATGATGAATTGTTTGCGTTTCACTACTCCCCACGGCCTCACACGGCTGCGGCAAAAATGTATCCGGACGACGTGCCCATGGAGGTCAAAAAAAGCAGGCTCAAGGCAGTTCTGGATCTTCAGAATCAAATTTCTCTCAGAAAAAATAGAGTAAAAATCGGTACGCTGGAGCAGATCCTGGTGGAGGGAGGCTCCAAGCTGGGCAGGGAACAAATCATGGGACGGACCAGGAGCAATAAGATTGTCAACGTGAAGGGCGACGAAAAGTTAGTCGGTGAAATGATCCCGGTCCGGATCACTGCCGCCGCGGCAAACTCGTTGCTTGGAGAGCTTGCCGGAGAAGCGACTTGAAAAAAGAATTTCGACGTTCGAGTAAAAGGGGGATAACATGGTGAAGAAAAGCGGTTCCATCCAGATGGCCGTTGGCGGACTCACTTTAGACCCTGTCACCAAGACTCCCATTGTGATCCTCAAGGACACTGAAAATAAGCTCAACCTGCCCATCTGGATCGGCCTCCTCGAGGCCACTGCCATGGCCACGGAAATGGAAGGGGTCAAGATGGCCCGGCCCATGACTCACGACCTGCTCAAAAATATTCTCACCGAGATGGGCGGATCGGTGGAATCGGTCGAAATCACGGACCTCAAAGAAAACACCTACTATGCCATGATCTACGTCAATATCGCCGGCCGCGAATTGGGCATCGACTGTCGTCCCAGTGATGCGATCGCCCTCGCCCTTCGAACCAAAAGCCCCATTTACGTCGCTAAGGCGGTGCTCGAGGCCTCAAGCATTCTGCAGCAGTCCGAAGAGGGAAAAGAAGCCAGCGTCGCCAATGTCTCTAATCTTTCCAAAGAAAAATTAGCCGAGCTCCTGGAGAAGATGTCTCCCGAAGATTTCAAATACAAGATGTGAGGATCCCGGTCATTCTTGCCCCTTTGTCGTCACTCATCCTGGCATCGAGAAATAGGATTTTTTTCTAGGGCATGGATAGCCCGTCATCAAAAAGACTGACCCGCAAGGACATCCGGCAACCCGACCGGTTTATCGATCTCATGGGTAAATCGGGCCGGTTTCTCGCCCAGAAAAAGAAACTGGTTGCCGGCGTCGGTGCCGGGCTCCTGGTGATCTTTGCCGGTTTGTGGGGTTGGAGCTTCTATCAGCAAAGAGAAAGCCAGATCGCCGCGGGACAATACTTTCCAGCCCTCGAGCTCTACCGGACAGGTAACTACCGGGAGGCGGCAACGGCCCTGGCCCAAGTCGCAGCGCATCGCCGGACTATCTATGGCCGTATAGCATTGCTTCACCTGGCCCACGTCCAGGTTGCACTCGGAGAATACCCGAAGGCGGTTGAAACCTTACAGGAATTTCTCCGGCGCCAGTCCAAAGACCCGTGGCTACGGCAAATCGGGTTAGTAAACCTGGGTTATGTCCAGGAAATATCGGGCCGGTGTCCGGAAGCCCTGGCTGCATACGCGGAAGCGCAAAAATTAGAGGGTTCTCTAAAGGATGAAGCGACTTTAGGCGAGGCTAGGTGCGGCGCGCAGAGTGGAAAGCCTAAAATAGCCCTCGATTCCTACCGGCGATATCTTTCCACCCATCCAATATCTGAACGGGACGGCGAGATTTCCCTAAAGGTCCAGGAACTTGAAGCCGGGGCTGCCCAGCCCCCAACCGCCAAATAACCCCCACATACAACGTCTGATAAGATATATTATGTCAACTTTGGGATAGGGCCTGATTTGGCTTGTAGGTAGATTCCGCACCACAGACCTTCCCCCCCTACTTGACTAGAAAGAGCCGGGTCCTTTGCTTCTTGTCGCGACGGATATGTATCCAGTCGCCGCCGTTGGAATCGCTTTCCACCAGCCGATAGATCCCTTTTTCATCCAGGCGGGAATTGCTCATATCGCTGCAGGTGGTCAGGTAGGCGGTCTCGATCCATTCTTTGTAGTGCGTGCAGTTGCCTCGAAGATGGCCGCTGGGTGCGGGATAGCGCTGGAAGAACAGGCAGTACCCGCAGACGTTTTCCTGATCCAGGAGGGATCGTTTTTTGGGGGATCCTAGCTTTACTTTTGCCATGCAGATCTTCGATCCCGCCACCAGGGCCAATAGCGATAAAGAAGCCGGTGCGGGTGAATGAGTGCTAGTATGAGCGCGCGCATTTTGCCCTTCAGGCCGCAACGCAGTGTCAAAAGATCCTTTATCATCAGGCTTAACGGAATTCTATGCCGAGGGTACTTTTCAGGACCAACCCCTCGTATTCCATAGGCCTCTTGCTTCTCCTTGAGGACGTAAATTACGTGGCCGCCGCCGGCTTCTTCGGCTCCGTAAGTCGAGCCGCCGACTTCCCGAGCCCGCTTTCCCGCTTTCTCGGAGATCTCCTCTTTCAGACCGAAGTCGAGGGCTTCGACCGGGCAGGCCTCGACACAGAACGGCTTCTTATTTTCTTTCAGCCGGTCATTGCACATCGTGCACTTGGCGGCCTTCCCGGTGACCCCGTCTTTTGAGACGACGCTCCGAATATCATCTTGAGAAAGCGCGCCCCAAGGACAGGCATAGATGCAGTACTCGCAGCCGATGCAGACTTCCTGGTTGATGACGACCGGCCCTTCCTCATACTTGGTGATCGCCTCGACGGGACAAACGGCGGCGCAGACGGGAAACTCGCAGTGCATGCAGCTGTTTCTCGCCCAATGAGAAGAGAGGCCTTCGAGCACGGGCGGCTCCATGGTGAGCCAGTTGGTGCTGGAGAGATCGTAGATAGTCGTGCGTGGATGGTCGTTCCAATCCTTGCAGGCGTGGACGCACTGGCGGCAGCCGATGCACTTGGAGGCATCGAAGAGGATGGCGCGGGGTTTTCCGTCAATGAGCCTGCCTGTCGGAAAGTGAGCTGCGCCTTGATCACTCACCACGTTGACTCCATTCCATGAACTCCTCCAATCCTAACTTGCGCAGTGTATCCGGCAGGGGCCTTCCGGACTTTTCGTGCCGCCCCGAGAGACGGTAGTACTCGTAGACCAATTCCGGCAGCCACTTGGCGATGGTAAAGCCCTTATATTTGCCATCGGGGACCGGTTCGAGGAATCGCGGTCCCACGTCTTTCCAGTCCTCTTCCGCGGTCCATCCCCTTTGCGTGCCGAAAAGGCTCTGCAGGATCATGCTGCGATGGCCGGCATCCAGCGCTTCGTCGAGAGTGAAATTCCAGCCCGTGGTGGCGTTCAGGGAATCGAGCACGCTATTCAAGCCATCGGGCTTGTGCGGCGCCAAAGCGAACCAGCAGCCGCCGATGATGCCGCAGAACTGCCGGTGCTGCTCGGCCACGATTTGAGACCAGGGCCATCCTGCGGGATCGTCGCGATTTAACGGACCCCATTTCTCCCGGTATCTGAGATCGGGAGGCGGGTTCTCCGAGCCGCCTCCCTGGGGTTTCATCCCTCCGGACGCCACCAGTTCCCTGAGCATCTGGCCAAAGTGCGGTCTCCAGTCATGCATGGCCGGAGTCCCTTTTTTCGTGTGGACGACCCAGTCCGGCGCGGGACCGCCGATGGCCTCGGCCAGCTGCGCCGGTCCCTCCGCGAGCAGATTTCCCAACCAGCCCTCTCGATGCGCGGCCATCTCCAAGAGCCGGTCCACCGCATCGGTGTTGCCCCATTCCAGGGCAATCCCTCCGGTTTTGTCGGCTCCCAGCAATCCCTTTTCCCACGCCTCGAAGGCCACGCCCGCGCCGAAGGAGAAGTGGCTGCATTCGATGCCCAGGTCATTGATGCGCTCGGCGAGATAAAGAACATCGTTGCCCTTGATTCCGAGATTGAAAAAAGTGTCCAGCCATTCGCTTCCCGCATTGAAATGGCCCACGACTCCCCTGTGAGCCCCCTCCCCTATCTCCACGTCCCAGGGGCAGAGCTGCTGGCACTGAAAGCAGGGACGGAGGGTGACGCGGTCCTGATCGAAACCCCGAGCGTGATCCGCTATGAGCGAGCTCCGGAAATTCAGGTTGGGAAGAGTCCCCAGATGCAATCCATGGCCCGCGTCTTTCTTTCCCTCCGGCGTTCTGGGATTGAGGGTCTTTCTCCATCGTGAACCCGCGTCAATCAGCCGTGCTTTGTCGTGTGGCTTCGGACGGGCTGTTCCATAAACCACGATGGCCTTCAAGTTCTTGGAGCCGAAAAGGGCTCCCCCGCTGTGTGCGGCAGTGTGATTGTAGTCGTTGACCAGCATCGCCGCGCGCACGAGATTTTCCCCCGCAGGCCCGATGCAGAGCACCTTTGCGTCCTTGAGGCCGACTTCTTCCCGGAGGAGATCCTCGGTCGCCCGGGTTCCTTTTCCCCAGACCTTCGCCGCGTCCTTGAGTGACGCTTTTCCGTCATGGATGAAAAGATAGCTCGGCCTCGCCGCCTTTCCGGTAATAATGACCCCGTCGTAGCCCGCGGCCTTTAAATAGACGCCCCAGAAACCGCTCGTGGCCCCCCGCCCGAGGGTGTGCTCGGTGAGGGGGCTCAGATAAATCGCGGTAGCCTTGGTTCCTCCCGGAGTGAGGCCGGTGCCCGTAATGGGACCGGTCATGATCGCCACCATGCTCTGAGAATCTAAGGGGCGCGCGGTCGGGGAAAGCTCGTGAAGGAGAATATAGGTGGCGAGGGCCTGGCCGCCGAGAAATTTTCTTAAGACGGGCTCTTCGGGCAGGTTCTCATCCCGCATGGAACCTGAGGTCAGATCCACGCGCAGAATCTTGCCCATGTATCCCCCGGGCAAAGGGGTTTTTCGCGCTGCGGGAAAAAGTTCCATGTTTAGGTTGAGCCGCTCTCTTTCAGCCCTGGCGGCCTCCCAAATATTTATTCAAAAAGTTCACTGTCCTCGGCCAGGAGGCCTCATCGGCCTTCGGGCGATAGCCTTGGCCATGAAAGTTCATGAAGGCGTGCCCTGCGTTCGCGTAGGTATGAAATTCATGGAACTTGTCGTGCTTGGTTAGCTCCGCGTCGATCTTCCGCATTTCATCCAAAGTCGGAAATTTATCGTCCTCGCCGAAGTGGCCGAGCAACGGACAGGCCATCTCCTTGAGGCGGTCGATTGGCGGCGTCCCTTCCCCCCAAGAGGCAAACATGCCGCCCGGATAATAAGAGACAGCGGCCTTCAAGTCGAAATTCCCCGGCGCCGTCAGACAGACCACGCGCCCACCCATGCAGAAGCCGACGATTCCCAGCTTCTGCGCCTGGACGGAAGGGTTCCCCTTGAGGAAGTCGATTGCGGCCTTCACGTCCTTGATTACATTCGCGTCCCTGAGCCTCGTCATCCGGGTCGCGCCGTCGTCCTTACAATCGGGCGCGTCCCGATGGTAGAGATCCGGCGCCGCCGCAAAGTAGCCGGCGGTCGCCACTCTTTTGGTCATCTCCTCGACGAAGCCGTCGACTCCGTCCCGGTGCTGGATCACGAGAACCCCGGGAAAAGGGCCCGCTCCGTCCGGCTGAGCGACGAAAAGGCGCATGGTGTTTCCGTCTATCTTGGTTGTTTCCCACGATGTCTTCACGCTTCGATCTCCGTTTCCCAGAAGGCCTTTCGAGAGCTCACTCTTTACTTGAGAATTGCCTCCGCAAACTTTGAAGCCGGCTCGCGGATCTTGATACAGCGGTCTTCCAAAAAATTCTGCACTTTGTGGAATTGCTCGACGGTCAAGGTATCCTTGGCCGGATCCACGCCCTTCTCCATCAGCCATCTCGTGTCGACGTCCAGGCGTCGGCTGGGCTGCTCCATAATCTTGGTCCAGAGCTCCTGCCCTTCCTTTCCTAAAACCCAATTGATGAAAACCTTGGTGGCATTGGGATGGGGCGGGTTTTTAACGATTCCGACGTTCCCTGCGCCGCTGCTGGCCGGCTCCCCTTCCTTGAAAGAAGGAAGCTTCTTCATCGGAAGCCCCGCCTGGATAAACGGCAGATACTCGTACTGGCTCACGCCGAAGGTGACCGCGACCTTGCCGTGTCCCAAGGCCTCCGCCAGCTGCCGGCGATTTCCACTGATGAGAAGCTCCTGTTTCACGAGCTTGCGAAGATAGTCTTCCCCTTTAATAAGCCAGAGGTAGGACCAGGTGCTCTGACCGGCGCCCGCGCTCCGAGGGTCGAGGAAGCCGATTTGACCTTTGAACTTGGGATTCAGCAGGTCGTCATACGAGCGAAGCTCTTCCGGCTTCACGAGGTTCGGGTTGAACCAGACGCTCGACTGCCCGGAATCGGCGACGAAGGTATAGAAATAACGATTGGTGTCCACATTATCCATCCAGATATGGCCGCCCCACCAGTTTTTTGCCTCTTTGACTTCGGGCAATATCATAAAAGGCTCCAGTGGCTCCAGAACTCCCTGGCGAATGAGGCTGGCTCCGCCACAGCCGCCGAAGAAATAGACATCGAAGTAGCGCACGCCCGCTTTACTCTCAGAAACGATCCTGGCCGCGGTATCGGGCCCCCGGGCGGCCAGGATCTCCACGTCGATGCCGAATTTCTGTTTGAGCAGGGCTTCCCATTGCTTCCTCAATTCCGGATTCGGTGACATTCCGATGACGAGCTTGCCTTCTTTCTTGGCCGCCTCCAGGGTTCGGTCCCACTCCCCTTTCCCTTCCGCCCCGTTCACGACCCGGGAAACCAGGACCGCCAAAAGAAAAATGAGAATCTTCGCGCGTTTCATCGGTCACGCATCCTTTCGAGCGGCGAGCAGCCTTAAGCTCCGTACGGCCGCGCACACCGTTGTGCGATCTGCGTCCCTTTGAGGGGCCTGAGGGTGTAAGCGGAGATGGAGTCCGGGATGTCGTAGGCATCCGGCGCCCGGTTCCTCTCCTTCTTGGTGTATCCCCGGCCGCCGCCATGGTCCACTCCATGGGGGGTAAAGAGGAAGTTGCCGATTTTTCCGCCGGAAGGCGTATAGCGGAGCTCATCTCCATCCGGGTCTCTATGAACGGGCGCCGAGCCGACACCGCCGCCGGAGAGATGCATGGTCCAGGCCATATTGTTTTTGTTGTCCAGGTAGGCCGCGCCCAAAAACGCCACCGGAGTCGAGCCGAGCTTCTCGATGTCGTCGATACTGAACTTCACGACCGGAATGTACCCGTCGATCAGCTCGGTATCCAAAGGATAAAAGTCGTAAAGGATCGAAGTGGTCTCGCCCAGAAAATCGGAGAAAGCGCCCTTGTATTTAACTCGGACTTCAAATTTTCCCCGGGCTGGAGTCCCCCCTTTAGGAAGCTCCGGATACTTGAGATCCTGCGGCTTCAGGGCGGGCCTGCCTTTGCGATAGATATGTTCCACCATCTCCGCCGGCACCAGGAAGATCTCCGGTCCCGATTCGTAGATCACGCGGAGCGTATCCTGCGGGCGCTCCAACAAGACGCGGTAGGTGATCCCCTTCGGGATCAGCAGGAAGTCCCTCTCTTTAACCTTGATGTTCCCGAAATCGGTCTCGTAGGTCATCTCCCCTCGGTTCATGAGATGAAGCTCGTCGCTGTCGCAGTTCCGATAGAAGTAAGGCATCGATTCTTTTCTACGGGAAAGCGAGACGATCATATCGTCGCTATAAAAGAGCCGCTCTGGCACTCCATGAGCCGATTCAGCGTCGCTGGGGATGAGCTCCGAGGTGTCCACCTCCCAGTTTTGATAATTTCCCGAGACCGCCTTCCACAACATGGGGTGGTTTTTCCGGTAGAGAATCGTATCGGTCCCCCACTGCACCCTTCTCCCGTAATGGTGCCGTATGAGATCATACTGGTCCATCGGCTTATGCGTCAGCCGCTGAGCTTCGCCTTGAGTTTTACTCATATCGATTCCTCCTATAACCCTTCCTGTCTGGATGGGATCATATAATAGCCACCAGCAGGTCCGTCAAGGGGCAATTTCGACTGATAAGAAATGGGCAGAGCAGTGATTCGCGAGTCAGCGCTGTGGGATGAGATGGTAAGGGAGTTCGGAGAGGAAGAAGCCGAACGAATCCTTAGGAAGTTTCGTGTTGAGATTAGGTAAGTGCTGCCGTGCTACACCGCCCCACGGGCAGTGTTTGTCGGGGAGAGAGATTGACAAAGCGTGACTTAATGATGGATATTGCAGCAGATTTTACGTTCTCAGATTGCAGATCCCCCCAAATACACTGCGGGGAGGGTCGGCAGTATACTCTATAGTTAAGCTGCTCAATCTTCACATTGGAAATATTTATGTCTGGAAAAAGCACGAGACCTTCTGGAACCTGTCACCTCTGTGGCCAGATATGTTTACTGAGTGAAGAGCATGTGCCCCACAAAAAAGCCTTCAACCAAGAAAAGACCATATCTTACGGCATGATTGATTGGTTGGAGCGTAGCAGAACAGGTACGTTTCAGAGAAAGGGACCTATCCAACAGGGAGGAGTAAGACATTACACGCTGTGCGAAGATTGCAACAATAAGACGGGACACTGGTATGGAGATGAGTATGTAAAGTGGAGTCATGCGGCCGTTGGCATACTCCAGCAACATTTTTCTGATCCCGACAGTTTAGACAAAGATCCAGACCCTAAATGGGCGAGGTTGATCTTCAAGCAGGCTTATCCGCTGAGATTTCTTAAGGCCGTAACAACACTGCTTTTCTCGGTGAATTCACCAGAGTTCCGATTGAGTCACCCTGACTTGGCGACTTTCGTCTTAGATAAGGACCGTATGGGGCTACCGGATCGATACAAATTTTATTTGTCCCTGTTCCTCGGTCCAATCAGTAGATACATAGGCGTAGCGAGAAAACTCGACGTCAATTCTGGCCTCATGGCTCACCTTACGGAATTCAGCTATCCTCCGTTTTCCTGTTTGTTGACGATCGACACACCCCAGTTTGTACAACCTTGCGGAGTGATTTCTGGATTTGCGGACTTTAGATATGACCAGCGTGCAGATATAGAGATCGACATTCTTGTAGGGTTTGGTCATACGCGTTACCCAGGAGATTATCGCTCCCAGACGGCTATCGACGCAGGTCAAGCTGATGTTCCGAAGTCTTCACCATCCGAGTAAGGTGGCTATTGACGAGAGGTAATTTATGCAAATCAGTTTTATAATCTCAGCAGGAGATCGAGGATGACGAGAGCAGCCTAACAAACCCATTGCACCGTATTGCCGCCCGTTTGCGGTTCGGGGTGAACCCGCAAGGTCTCGGTTGGGCGGCAAACGGTGACTGGGAACGTTAGCCACCACCGATCGGAGGGGAAGTGGAACACGAATGGTGGTACGCCGATGCGGGCCAGAGGGTCGGTCCGGTTCAGTTGCCGGAACTTTTGCAGCGTCTTGCCAGCGATCAAATTCGCCTTGAGACGCTTGTATGGCAGCCAAGAAGAGCAGAAGAGGGTCAGGTCTTGGATCTTGTATCACCTAAAATTCAAGGCACGACCCAACCATCCCTTGTCTGCCACCTCAACTATCCCCAGGTTGATCTAAGTGCTCGTAATCGGATATCGTCTCGCTGGAGATTGAAGGTGTAACTATGGCACTCACCATTGAGAAGCTTGAACACTGGACTCTCGTCACGAGCGACGTCGAACGGTCCAAACGCTTCTACACCGAAGTTCTCGGCGCCACGGCCTTGGACCGGGAGTGGCCGCCGAGTGTAATTCTCGGCAACACGACCATCGACCTCTTCGCGGCGAACGACGAGCAGAAGCCGGAGCCGGGCTCCCTGGGACAGCACCACGCCTACCGGATCCGCCTGGAGGACTACGACCGCTGGGTGGAGCACCTCCGCGGCCATGGCGCCGAAATCTTCCTCGCGAGCCATGGGGCGCGGCGGATGTCGATCTACGTGGACGACCCGGACGGCTATCACATCGAGCTCACCGTCGGCTTCGCCAATTCCGAGGAGGGCCGGCGCGAAATCGAGAAGCGCGGGCTCAAGCGGTATACGAACTCTGCGGGGCCGCAAGACCGGCCATGAATCCTCTTCCGCGACCGGCACTCAAATCCAATACGGTCTCCGGCTTTTTTGTTTTTCTACTCTTCTTGTTGGCCAGCCAGACCCTCCAGGCGCAAACGGAGGCGCTCATTGAAGTTGATACCGGCCGCACGATGGCCGCGGGCGGCAGGACTGTTCCTGTGCTCCATCGGGCGATCCTGACCATACCGGCCGCTCCGACCGATACTGCGCTGCTCTACTTCAGAGGAAATCCCGGCTACATGATGATCAGATCCCTGCAAGACAAGCAGAGAAATCTCGGATGGGTGGAAAAGGGGGTGCCCCACATCCTTCAAGCGGGGATCGCTCTCGTGCTAATGGACTGCCCGACCGATCAATGGGGAGAGACCCCCAAGCCGCCCGCTACAAGGTGCCTCAACGATTACCGCGAGTCGAAGCAGCACGCGGACGACGTTCGCAGGATCATGGCGCGGCTCAGGGAGCGGCACGGCCTTTCGAGCTTTTTCATCATGGGGCACAGCATAGGCACCATCAGCTCGCGCCGGCTGGCCATCAATCTCGACAAAGAAGAGATCGCCGGAAGCATCCACTCGGCGGCGATCAACGTCCTCAGGCCCAGGGGCCACCTCCTCAATATACTCGGCAATCTCTCCAGCGAGTTCCCCCGGAAGGCGGCGGGGGCTCCGCTGCTGCATGTGCATAACGAAAAAGATGGGTGCTCCAGCACGCCCTACGAGTTTGTCCGGGATTACGCCAAGGACGACCTGGTGACCGTACGCGGCGGCATTGCCGAAGGCGACCCCTGCGGTGGAGGCCACTTGCATTCCCACCAGGGACGGGAGGAGCTTGTCGTAAAGTCGATCGTTTCCTGGATTAAGACAAAGAAGGTGGACAGGCTGATCGGAGAATGAATTCATTCATCGCCTATAGAAATCAAGTCTGCCGTTGACCTTTTAGTGGTTTTTAATCTTCCCTGCTTGCCGCCCTACCCTCTTTTCCTTTTCCACTCTGGCTTTCGTACTCACACGGGCCGAGCTTACCGAGGAATACTTCTCTAAACCAAACACCACCCCAATCTCCCTTAGCCTGTGCGGAAAATAAAAAGAGACATTCTGCTTTGTATGGAGAGAAAAGCACAGGCGGACTTTAGCCGCTGTTTGCGACTACTTGGTGAGCCAGCGGATTTTGATCAGATCTTTAACAGAGCGAAACTCGGGGTCGTTGGTCAACACCGTGGCGTTCAGTTGCTGGGCAGTGGCAATGCAGAATGCGTCGGCGTAGGAGACGGCATGCTCGCTCTTAATTTCGGCCGCTGCTTTGACGATCGACTGGTCAACCGGAAAAAGATCAATGGGAAGCTGCTCAAGAAGACGAAGGGCTTCCGTGGCTTTGACGGCGCCTGCCCGGCGTTTGACGATGTAGAAAAACTCACCCCAATTGATCCAGTTCAAAATACACGGGGTATGGGTCTTTTCCTGCTCATAGAGAGCGGACTGAACGACTTTCCAGCCGGATTCCCGATGGAAAAGACTGACGAGAGCGAAGCTATCGAGAACGAGCTTTTCGCTCACGGCGGGCCTCTTCGCGATGGTCGAGGAGAATATCTTTAGTCAAGGAAAATCTTCCCTTGAGAAAGCCCGTCGCGGCAGCGATCGGATCTGGGGGAACCGGCGTAAGGACCAGACGCCCTTCTTCCTCAGCCAGGTGGACCTTAGCTCCGGGTTTGAGCCCGAGTTTCTTTCGGAGATGCTTGGGGACCAGAATTTGGCCCTTTGGTGAAAGATGGGCTACAGACATAATTTTCTCCCCCGTTTTGCAATATGTATAACAAACCGAGAAAAGTTATTCAAGCCAGATAATTGATGATTTTTCTCTCCAGAGGACGGATGTGAAGAAATTGGGATCAGACTGTGTCCCCTTAGGCCCTACTTCGGAAACGAGTTGACACCCTTTGCCTTCCTTGTGCTATAAGCAACTAGAGTCCGTTGAACCGCTCTCATAGCAAGCAAACCGGTCAAGGTTTGTCATGGAACCCGGCAGAAGCGAGACCTCCCTGGCCCAGAACTACTCGGAGCCCTTCCCTACCCTCAGTTGGGATCACCCCCGCGATTATCAATTTATAGATCTTGTAGCGGTCCTGGATGGCGCAGTCAGCCAAGGCTTCATCTCCCGTTTCGACCGGACCATCTCGCACAGCTATGCCGGGTGGCAGCTCTGGCTGCCTGGAATTCAGGGGGTCTTTGAGCTGCTTTTAAAAAGCCACACCGCGGAAGCGCTCACCCTTCGCGCCGACGTTGTGGCGCAGTATCATCGCACCGACTTTCTCTTAAAGTACTACCCGGACCCCAGGGAAAAAGTCTTCGAGACTTTCTCCCTCTACGAACGCATCCTCCGGCAGAGCGAGGTTTTTAACGGCCAATCTACGCCGCGCGAGGAGGTCAAAGAGAAGCTCCATGAAACACCACATCCCGTTCATAGCGTTAGCCTTGTTTTTCGGGGGCCAGGCACTTGCGGCGCAGCCAGAAGGGTTGGAGGGCGCAAAAGCCGCTTATCAAAATATCTGCCAGAGCTGCCACGGCCAAAAGGGCGATGGAAAGGGAGCCATAGCCCCTACGCTAAGGACAAAACCAAAAGACTTCAACAAGTTGACAAACAAGTCCGAGGAGCATTTATTCAAAGTCATTAGGGAAGGCGGGGTGGCGGTGAAGCTGAGTCCTATGATGCCTGCATTTGGCACCCAACTAAAAGACGACGAGATTCGAGAGATGGTTCGCTATGTCCTTGCGCTAGGTCAGGCTAAAAAGTAACGGCCCCAAGGCAGGAGGTTTCGTGAGAATCCTAGCGTTGCTCCTGTTCCTCGCGGCCCCTTCCCTTCTCTGGGGCGGAGAAATCTCCAATAGAAACGTCATTCTCGCCACCACCACCAGCACCCAGGACTCGGGTCTCCTTGACCTGCTGGGACCTCTCTTCGTAAAAAAGAGTGGTTACCCTTTAAAGACGATAGCAGTCGGCACGGGCCAGGCGCTTGCGCTCGCGGCCAAGGGAGAAGCGGATGTTACTCTGGCCCACGCCCCGGAACTCGAGAAAAAATACGTTGCCGAGGGAAAACTCTTGAACCGCCGCCTGGTCATGTACAATGATTTTGTCATCATAGGTCCGCCGTCGGATCCCGCCAAGATCAAATCGATCAAGAGCAGCAGTCAGTCCTTGAAGCTGATTTCCGGTAGCCACGCCAGGTTCGTTTCACGCGGAGACAATTCCGGCACCCATAATCTGGAGCAGTTTCTCTGGAAACAGTCGGGGATCGAGCCCAAGGGCGCTTGGTACATCGAGTCGGGCCAGGGGATGGGCGCGACCCTCGGCATCGCCAACGACCGGAATGGCTACACGCTCACTGATCGGGCGACCTATCTCGCTTTTCAGAAACGGCTGGCGCTCGTCATCCTCTTGGAAGGAGACAAGCCGCTTTTAAACATCTATTCGGTCATGGAGGTGAATCCGGCCAACGGCCCGAGGGTGAATGCTGCTGGAGGAAAAGCCTTCGCCGACTTTATGGTCGCTCCGGAAACTCAGGCCGTGATCAAAAACTTCGGATTGGAGAAATACGGGCAGCCGTTGTTCGTGCCCATCGCGGGAAAGCGGGAAGAAGAGATCGAAGGCTGACATGGAACTCATCTGGGACGGGATCAGGCAAGCAATCTCGCTCCTCTTTACAGGCGACCCGGAGATCTGGACCATCACCTGGCTTTCGCTCAAGATCTCGGGCGGCGCCACTCTGTTATCTCTCCTTCTGGGCATCCCGATAGGAATCGTCCTTGCGCTGACTCAATTCCCTGGACGGTCGATCACAGTAGCGCTCATCAATACTGGAATGGGTCTCCCCCCTGTGGTGGTGGGGCTCTTTGTCTCGATCTGTCTCTGGCGCAACGGCCCACTGGGATTCCTTGAGCTGCTTTATAGTCCGACCGCCATGGTTATCGCGCAGTTGGTGATTGCCTTTCCCATCGTAGCGGGCCTCAGCATGGCCGCCTTTCAGACCCTGAACCCGAATCTCCGCTTGCAGCTCCTGGGCATCGGCGCCTCTCGGCTCCAGTTGCTCTGGTTTCTATCTAAGGAAGCCAGGCTTCCTCTACTGGCGGCAGTGATGGCGGGATTTGGCGGAGTGATTTCCGAGGTCGGGGCCTCGATGATGGTGGGCGGAAACATCCGGGGACAGACGCGCGTGTTAACCACCGCCACAGTCTTGGAGACCGGCAAGGGAAATTTTGAAATCGCCATCGCCTTGGGCCTGATCCTCCTCATCCTGACCTTTGCAGTGAATTTCCTTCTCACCCATATTCAGCAGCGGGAGCAGATCCGGTGGCCCAAGCCCTCCTGACACTGGCAAAGATTGCGGTCCGGTATGAAGCTCGGCCCGTCCTCAGTATCCCCTCCCTAGAGGTCCAGCCTGGAGAGGTCTTGGCGGTCATCGGGCCCAACGGCGCGGGAAAATCTACACTCCTGCGCGTCATGGGACTGCTTGAACAACCTGAAAAAGGCAGGATCTATTTCCGGGAGCAGGAGGTATCGCGGGACAATGCGCTGGTGATGCGGCGCCGGATGGCCACGGTGTTTCGTGAGCCGCTGCTTCTCCATATGACTGTCTATGAAAATGCCGCATTGGGATTGACGCTGCGGGGACTGAAACGTCAATCCATTGAAGCAAAGGTCAAGCCGTGGCTCGAGCGCCTTGGAATCGACCACTTGGCGAAACGGCCTGCCCGAAGTCTCTCCGATGGTGAAGCCCAGCGGACCAGCCTGGCGCGAGCTTTGACCCTTGATCCCGAATTGCTTTTGCTCGATGAGCCTTTTTCCGCCCTCGATCCTCCTACCCGGGAGAAACTGCTCCTGGATCTTCAGACCATCCTCCGAGAAACGGGCATCACCACGGTTTTTGTGACGCACGACCGCAACGAGGCCTTTATGTTGGGACATCGAGTGGCGGTGCTTTCCGGCGGCGAGATGCTCCAGTTGGGACCGGCGGCCGAGCTTCTTTCCCGGCCTTCGAGCGAGATCGTGGCTCAATTTGTGGGGATGGAAACCCAAGTGCCCGGCATCGTGGAGGCGGCGGCGTCAGGCCGCGCCATGGTCCGCTTCGACGGCGGTCGCGCGGAGGTTATCGGCGATTACCGCGCCGGCGAAAGTGTGCTGATCTGCCTTCGGCCCGAAGATATTTCGCTGAGTTCGCCGCCCGAGGAACATTTCCAGTCGAATGGCCAAAATCATCTCACGGCCAAAGTCGCCAAGATCACACCCTGGGGTTCTCACTACCGGATAGCGCTGGAATGCGGCGCCAGCTCCTTTGTCACTCTCGTCGCCAGACCCTCGTTCCTCGATCTCCAACTCCGAGAAGGCGATTGCCTGATCGCCTCTTTCAAAGTTGCCGCGACCCACATTATCCGGCGGGGTTGACTGCGGGCCGGGAGATCTGGAAGGACCGATGCACTCGAGCGAGAAGCAGCGCGCGTTTCTTCGTTTGAAGCGTACCGAGGTGTATTGCATCGGGCCTGAAAGAGCTTCCGGCCCGCAGACCCTGTAGCGGCGAACGGCACTTGGGCATCCCTCTTTCTTGCTTTTGATCGGGCCTTCTTATAGCTTTTCATCTCGATGGCAAACGTGAAGCCATTCTTTAGCGTCGTCACTCCCGAAGAGGCCAGAAAGATCCTCCTCGCGGCGCCCCCTGTAGGGTCCGAGGAGATCGCGACGGTCAACTCGCGTGGCCGTGTGCTGGCGAAAGACCTTTACTCCGCCGTCGATCTTCCCCACTTCCATCGGGCCGCAATGGATGGATATGCGGTGAAAGCCAAGGAGACCTTCGGCGCCAGCCCCTCTCTTCCCGCCTATCTTAAGCTCGCCGGAACCGTGGAGATGGGAAGGGAAGTCACTCGCCCGCTCCAATCAGGCGAGGCGATGCGGATCTCCACGGGCGGCATGCTGCCTCCGGAGAGCGATGCCGTGGTGATGATCGAATACACCGAGGAAGTGAGCGATGGCACGGTGGAGATCCATCGGGGTGTATCACCGTGGCAAAACGTCATTCAGATAGGCGACGATATTAAGAAAGACGATCTGGTGTTCCCGCGAGGTAAAACAGTCAGGGCTCAAGATGTGGGCGCGCTCACCGGTGTCGGCATCTCGCTTTTGCCGGTTTATCGTCGACCCCAAGTGGCCTTGATTTCCACCGGGGATGAGCTGGTGGAAGCCGACGTGGAGCCGCGTCCCGGCCAGGTGCGAAATATCAATCAGCACTCCCTGGCCGCGCTGATTGACGAGTTGGGCGCCGAGCTAAAAGATTTCGGCGTCATCCGCGACGATCGCGAAGCTTTGGCCCAGGCATTGGCCGAGGCCCTCGCATGGGCCGACCTCGTGCTTCTCTCCGGCGGAAGCTCCGTGGGCACCCGAGATATCGCCATGGAGACCATCCTTTCGTTTCCGCAGGCACAAATCCTCTTCCATGGAATCTCGGTCAGCCCGGGTAAACCTACCATTTTTGCCAAAATAGGAGAAAAGCCGGTGCTCGGACTGCCCGGCTACCCGGTTTCCGCCCTGGTGATCTTCGATCTTTTTGCCGCGCCCCTGATCCGCAAACTCCGCGGCGAAGATGGCGACGAGCAGCGCTTTCGTAAAACGACCCGTGCGATTTTAAAAAGAGGTATCCCTTCTCAAACCGGGCGCGAGGATTACATCCGGGTGACCCTGGAGCGGATCGGCGAACAACGCTACGCCACTCCCCTACCCAGCAAGTCGGGAGCGATTTTCACGCTGGTCAAGGCGGACGGCATGGTCAGAGTGGACCTCAACCAGGAAGGGATCGAGGAAGGAGAACAGGTGGAGGTCATTCTCTTCTAGTTTTTAGTTTTGAATTTTGAGTTTTTAGTTGACTCAAAACTGAGAACTCACAACTCAAAACTTTGAGTTGCTATGGCGCGCAAGAGATATCTAAAAAAAACCCCGCTCAAAGAAGCCCGGGAACTTTTTCTCGAGAGACTCCAAACCTCCGAACCGAAAAGTGAAGCCGTCCCGGTGAGCGATGCGCTTCACCGGATTACCTCCGAGCCGGTCTTCGCCAAAGTCTCTTCTCCCCATTACCATGCCGCCGCGATGGACGGTATCGGTGTCCGGGCCGTGGATACCTTTGGCGCGACGGAGTTCAATCCAAAGAGACTCAGGATAGTTTCCTCGGGGGCGCCAGCCGAGGGCGGATTTGCCTATGTCGATACCGGCCATCCCCTACCGAGGTGGGCCAATGCCGTCATCATGATCGAGAAGGTCCAGAAGATTGACGACCTCACCGTGGAGATCTGCGAGGCCGTCGCTCCATGGCATCATGTGCGTCTCGTGGGAGAGGACGTGGTCGCCACCGAGCTTCTCCTGCCTCGCCTGCACCGGCTTCGACCCTACGATCTGGGGGCTTTGCTGGCAGCCGGACATACCCACGTTCGAGTCAGGACTCGACCGAGGGTCGGCATTATTCCCACGGGGGATGAGCTCGTGGAGCCGGGAGACGAACTCAGGCCCGGGGCGATCATCGAGTTCAACTCGACGGTCCTTGCGGCATTTGTCGACGAATGGGGAGGCATTCCCGTAAGACTCAAAAAAGTGGGAGATGATCCCGAGCTTCTTGGCCAGGCGCTGCGGGACGCCGTCCGGCAGAACGATATCGCCGTCATTATCGCGGGCTCCTCCGCGGGCGAACATGATTTCACGGCCGACGTCGTGGAAAAAGAGGGAGAGCTTCTCGTCCACGGCGTCAATGTCATGCCGGGAAAGCCGGCCGTCTTAGGGGTAGTGGACGGCAAACCCGTGATCGGTATTCCCGGTTACCCCGTTTCGGCCATTGTCATTGCTCGCGAGATTCTTCAGTCGGCGATCCGGAAGCTTCTCGGCGCTCCGGTTTCAACCCCGGCAAAAGTCTCCGCCACCGTGACCAAGAAGATTCCTTCCCACCTGGGTCTGGAGGAATTTGTCCGGGTCAACTTGGGCCGTGTGGGAGGGAAAATGATTGCCGTGCCCTTGGGACGCGGCGCCGGAGTCATCACAAGCATGGTGCATGCCGACGGGCTGATGCGCATTCCCAGCCTGTCCGAAGGGGTGAACGCCGGAGAGGAAATGGAGGTCGAAATCCTTCGCTCTCCCGAGGAAATTGAAAACACGATTCTTTGCACCGGAAGCCATGATCTCTCGATCAGTATTTTGGAAGACCAGCTCAAGCTGCAGGTTCCGGAGTTCAAGATAGCCGCCACCAACGTGGGAAGCCTGGGCGGTCTCCTTTCGCTTCATCGCGGAGAATCCCATATGGCGGGAACGCATCTCCTGGATCCGGAAACCGGGACGTATAATATTCCCGACATCCAGCGTGTGATCCCTGCGCTTCCCGTGGTTCTGGTTCAGCTGGTTCATCGCCAGCAGGGACTGCTGGTGCAAAGGAGAAATCCCAAGGGGATCGGGAACCTTAAGGATCTCACCAGGGATGGGTTGACCTTTGTGAATCGTCAGCCGGGATCGGGCACTCGCGTCCTGCTCGATTTTCAATTGAAGCGGCTCGGAATCGATCCTCGCGCCATCTCCGGCTATGAGCGGGAAGAATTCACCCATATGGCCGTTGCCGTAGCCGTTGCTACCGGTCTCGCAGACGTCGGGCTGGGAGTGCGCTCCGCGGCCAACGCCCTTGAACTGGATTTTGTCCCGGTGGGAGAAGAAGAGTACGATCTCCTCTTCCTCCGGTCTTTCCTCGAATCGGAAAAGGGAATGCAGGTGATGAAAGTAATCGGCTCGGGGAGTTTTCAGAAGGCGGTTACCGCTTTGGGCGGTTACGACACCCGATCCACCGGAACGGTTCTGTACCGGCAATAGGCGAAAGACGATGTGGTGCCCCCAGCGGGATTCGAACCCACGACCCCAGGATTAGGAAGTTTCAAGAAGCTAGAGTAGCCCAAACGAAAGGAAACGGGACGCCTATAAAAAGCCGCCTGTTTCCTTCCCCCCCTTCCCTTTTTGCTCCGTTCAGTTCAATCTGAGTTGTTGATGAGGCTGCCGAGGTTACAAACATGGCCCTTCCCGGCTTTGGGCTTCACCCGCTCAAGGGCAAGCTCAAAGGGTTCTGGGGCGTATCGGTGTCCGGCAACTGGCGCATTGTGTTTCGCTTCGAGAAAGGCAATGCCTACGACGTGGATCTAATCGACTATCACTAGGAAGGAAAGAACCATGCCCATGAAAAACCCGCCGCATCCCGGCCTGTCGGTCCGCGCTGACTGCCTGGAGCCGCTTGGGCTTACGATCACCGAAGCCGCTAAGGCCCTCGGGGTGTCGCGCCAGGCTTTGAATAATCTGATCCATGGCAAGGCCGCCATCTCTCCGGAAATGGCGATCCGGCTGGATAAAGCCTTCGGCGGCGGCGCCGAGACATGGCTCCGTCTGCAGGCCGCGTACAACCTCGCGCAAGCCAAGAAGCGCGCCAGTCAGATCAAGGTGGAGAGGATCGTAGCGGAGCCCAGAGTATAGCAGTGGACCAGCCAAGGCGGAAGGTGATCGGCGCGAAACTAGGGAATTTGCTAAGCGCCGGATCGATGTTGACCCCGCCCTTCTTTTTCAACTCAAGAAATGGAAGCTCAAGCTTGGAAATAACGAGCCGGAATTGGTGCCCCCGGCGGGATTCGAACCCACGACCCCAGGATTAGGAATCCTGTGCTCTATCCATCTGAGCTACGGAGGCCTGATCTTTATCTATCGTCCTTTTCCGCAACGATCAAGCGCGGCGTGGCGGCGATTCCATTGACTTAACGCGGTAATCTCGTTATTACTGAAACTTCTTCCGCAAATATGAGCCGCTAGCTCAGTCGGTAGAGCATCGCCCTTTTAAGGCGAGGGCCCTGGGTTCGAGTCCCAGGCGGCTCAAAAAGTCCCCGTCGTCTAGCTCGGCCCAGGACACCGGCCTTTCACGCCGGCGACACGGGTTCAAATCCCGTCGGGGACGCCAATTCATCCAGGAAAAGTTTCTTTACTTCCCCGCGAATCACCGAATAAGGTTGGCACTGGTTTCGGAGTGCTCGCTTCGGCAAACCTAAAGCGACGGCATCTGTGATACGATCCCTTCGCGCCGCAAGGTCTCCTCATAGCGGGAATTGATTTCCGGATCTTGGTCCTGATACTCGATCAGGGTTCCACCCTTTTTCACGCTGATCATCACCCCGGCTCCCTCTAACGCGTCCCAAATTCCCACACGGTAATTGATGCTGCCGTAGCGGGTGGCGAGCTGTCGCGCCGGAACCGGACCGGTGTTGAAGTGCTGATGAAACCATCCCGTGGGCGGGCTGAAGACGCTGCCGACACCCCAGTTGACCTGTACGACCTTGTCGCCGTGGCCATCCTTGAACGGATTGATTCCGAGCTCGCGAGGCCACATCAGGGTGTACCCTTTGGATTTGAGGATCAGCAATACCGCTCCACCGAGGTGGTAATGCGCCTTGTGATACCTTCCAACAGGCCATTCCGTCATGTGACCAACCAAAGTATTCTGAGACATCTCGAAAATGGTGACCTGGACCCCGGCGCCCTTGCGCTCCTGCGCGTTGATCGGAGCGCTGCGCACATCGGGAATAAAGTTCGTGTTCCATACCCAGTTGTGGTTTGCGCCGCGATCTTCCCGTTCTCCGACTTCAAAGTATTTTTCCTGGCCCAGATACCGGTCCGGAAAAACATAATCGCTGCTAAAAAGAACCTCTCCGTTATGGAAGAGGTCTACAAGCAGAGGGGCATTGGTCAGGGCTAAAAAAACAACGGGCTCCCGGCTGCCGTTATAGAGGCGGTGCCAGGCGTTGAGAGGGGGAGCAAACAAACTGCCCTCAGCCCACTCGAAGCGCTGTTTCGGTTTGCCGTCGAGCCAAACTTCCGTCGACCCGATGCCTTTGAGGATATAAATGATCTCCTCGTAGAGATGTTTTTCCGGGCGTAGAGCTTCGCCCGGGGGAATCTCCCCCACAACCATGCCGGTAAGGCCCTCCAGCCCCTTGAGTTGGATGAAGGCCCCGAGGCCGCCGGTCCGCGACCACGGGCGCCGGGTGACTTGAGTGACATCCTCGATACCATAACCTTCATGAATCGGGATGCCCTCCTGTTCCATCCACATCTCATAGCCGGTCTTGCTTGCTTTCCTTCCCGCCGCCATTTTTTCTCCTTAATAATTACCTAATTACAACCGCTTCGTTCACAATAGCAAAAAACGCTTGACAATCAGGCACTTGGTGATAGATAATTCAGACCTAATCATTTAATACCTAAACTTTCAAGGAGTGAGACATGAAAATTCTGTTTGTGACTCCACCGATGGGGAACTGGGCGACTATGGGCAGCCGGCACATAGCGGTCAATCCCCTCCATGCCCAGTTGGCTGCTTTTATTCGAGAGAAGAAGGCTGCACAAGTAGACGTCCTCGATTGCCGCGCCCTCGACCTGGGGATGGATGAAATGATGGCGGAGATCGGGGCTAGACGCCCGGACATAACCTTCTTCGGCACCGTCATTGCCGCCGCCGGAGGCGTAGCTCCGCTACACCGCTTGCAAGCCGCGATGAAGCGCATCAAAGAGAGTTTTCCCGAGATCATTACGGTCGCCGGAGGGGTAATGTACACCGCCATCCCCAAACAGATCATGCAGGAGAATCCCCAGATCGATTTCCTGCAGGTCAACACTTTCGGCGACTGCGAGTATACCCTATGGGAGCTCATAGAGGAACTAAAAAAGCCGGCGCCCAAGTTCGACGATATTCTGGGGCTCGCCTACCGGAAAGGCGATGAGATCGTCATGACCCCGCGCAGACCCTTGATCTCCGACCTCAATGAGCTACCGATGCCGGCCTATGATCTTTTCCCGATGGACCGCTACTGCGGTTTCTCGGTCATCTCCAACTACAACGAAGCGGTCACCGCCAGGGGCTGCGAGGGCGCGTGCCACTTCTGCTATGAGTGGTGGCTGGTGGATTCGCGCAACCCGCGCGACTTCACCGTGCACCGCACCCGCTCCGGCAAAAAAGTGGCCGAGGAAATGGAGCTGCTCAACAAGCAATACGGGGTGAAGTCCTTGACCTTCATGGACGACGACTTCAATTCCGACCGGCAAAAGATGGTGGATCTGGTCGAAGAGTTGGAAAAGAGAAAGCTCGACCTCGAGTGGTTTTGCCTGAGCCGGGGTCAAAATCTGATCCGCGACCACGACCTCATTCCCCGGCTGCGCAAGGTGGGGCTGTACCAAGTCCTGATCGGAATCGACGGCGGCACTAACGAAGAGATGGCCGAGGCCCGCAAGGGTCCGATGAAGGTCGGCGTTAAAGAGCTTAAGGACTTGATCGCTTACCTGCGCCAGAATGACATCTCAACGGTCGGCACCTATATCAACGGCTTCTGGGAAGACGATGAGGCAAAGATACGCAACCGTTTTCATGCCGTGGACGAGATCGATCCCGATATCATCGCGATCCAACTTCTGAATCCTATTCCCGGATCTCCGATATGGAAGCGGGCCATTAAGGAAAATATCATCGAATTGAATGACATGAGCCTCTGGGACTTGCAGCATTCGGTCATGCCCACCAAATACTTGAACCGGCGGCAGCTCGGGGAGCTGACCGGCTGGTCGCTCAAAGAGTTCTACGGCAGGCCCGGCCGGGTTGACCGAATCCTCAACGGCTATTCCTCCCCTTATGTCAGCATGAAGTTCCTCGCCCACAAGAGAAACGCCGCGCGGGTTGAAAAGGGAGCCACCGAAGACATGGCGGCGGTCTAGCCGAAGTCCGCAAAGGAGAAAGGGAACACCATGCTTGAAGAAAACAGGACCTCTGCATTGGGCGGCAGTTCTCGCCCCGCGCGTTTGGAGGGTGTGAGAAGCGTCCAGGGTCCGGCCAAAAAGGCTGAATTATCCTCTCTCATTTTCAGAGATCTGCGCGAGTACATCGAAAGGCTCGAGGCGGAGGGTGAGATCCAGAGGATCGAGGCCGAAGTCGACTGGGACCTTGAGGTCGGAGCGGTCATCCGGAGGTCTTACGACCTGAAAGCCCCCGCGCCTTTTTTCGAGAACATCAAAGGCTATCCTCGAGGCTACCGGATTTTCGGCGCGCCGATAGGGACGAGCGCAAAGCCCAATCGATACTATGCGCGGCTCGCCCTCTCTATCGGCCTTCCGCCCGACTCGAGCCCCGACTTGATCATGGAGGAATACAACCGGAAATCCAAAAAGCTGATCAAACCGGTAACCGTGAATTCGGGTCCCTGCAAAGAGAATATCCTGACCGGAGACGCCATCGATCTGTTGAAGTTTCCCGCTCCCATGATCCACGAAGGCGATGGCGGGCGCTACATCGGCACTTGGCATATGTTCGCCACGCGGGACCCGGACTCCGGCTGGGTGAATTGGGGGATGTATCGGCTGATGCTCCACGACCACAAGACCATGGGCATCGACTTCGGAAGCACACAGCACGGCTTTTTTCACTACAAGCGGGCGGAAGAGTTGGAGCAACCCCTGGAATTCGCCGTGGCGATCGGAACCGAACCCGCCACGCCGGTCATCTGTGCGACCCGGATTCCGCCGAATATTTCGGAGATCGAAGTAATCGGCGGGATCCGCGGGGAGCCTCTCGAGCTCGTCCAGTGCGAGACCGTCGATCTCCAGGTCCCCGCCACCTCGGAGATCGTGATCGAAGGCGTGATGCTTCCGAACGAGAGAAAAATGGAGGGGCCGTTCGGCGAATATACCGGATATCGCGCCGGCGACCGCACGCCGCGGCCGGTCTGCCAGGTCACGGCGATCACCCACAGAAACGATCCGATCCTGCCGGTCAGCTGCATGGGGGTCCCGGTGGACGATTGGGCGGCGTTGCGCCCCGTGCACATGGCGGGTCTGGCGGAAGAGCTGAAGAGCCGCGGATTTCCGATTCGCCAGCTTTATTCGCCGCCTGAAGGAGCGACCAACCTTCTCTATATCTCCACGAAAGTCCCCTACCCCTATTACGCCCAAACGCTGGCGGCAGCGGTCTGGAGCTCGCAGACCATCCGGCCCCTTCCGTACCATCTCTATGTTTTCGATGAAGACGTGAACGTCACCGACGGCGGCGAGGTGGTATGGGCGTTCAGCACGCGCTGCCATCCGGAGCGGGGCATTCACAAGTACTCTCCCGTGGTCGGAGGCTCGCTCACTCCGTTCCTGAGTTCCGAGGAGAGAAAGACGCTCCGGGGATCGAGGGTCCTTTTCGACTGTACCTGGCCGAAAGATTGGAAAAAAGAGGAAATCCCCCATAAGGCCGCCTTCGACACCATCTGGCCCAAGGAAATCCAGACCCGAGTACTGAGCCGCTGGAACGAATACGGGTATAAATAACGAAGGCGAGCCGGAGACGAGTATCTCCCGCTCGCTATGAGACCGGAAGGCGGCAGTACTTGCCCTTGAAAAAAAGTAGGGGGCGGTCGCCCGATGCCGCGGCGTGAATAATCTCCCCAATATAAATTGTATGGTCTCCCCCATCGAAGCTATTGACGACCTTGCACTCTAGGTGCGCGATCGCATCGTCCAGCAGGGTTACGCCATTGCTTCCCAAGTGGCAAGGAATTCCGTCGAATTTTTCAACCCCCTTAGTGGCGAACCGGCGGGAAACCTCCTCCTGGCCTTCCCCCAGGACATTCACCGAAAAAACCTTCGATTCTTCGAAGCAAAAGTAGCACTGCACGGTCTTATCGATACAGACAAGCGCCAGAGGCGGCCAGAGCGATAACGACGTGAAGGCATTCGCTGTCAAGCCGAACGGCTTTTCGTTCTTGTCTCTCGTGGTGATGACGGTCACTCCAGTGGCAAAATGGCCCATCACCGCGCGTAGTTCTTGTGGCTCCATGCTCATCGTCTCTCTCTACCGAAAGATTTCGTCACAGGTCGCAAAACGGACGCTCGGCTGTCCATGATGGCGGCTTAAGAAACGGGCGTATCGTCCTCTTTGCCGTGAAGGGCATGCCAATAGATACCGTTCATATAGCGCCAGCGGTTTCGAGTGGCCCCTTCCACCGCCTTTATGGCCTGCTCCTGAAGTTCCGCCGTTAGACAATACTTTTCGACCATGGCGAGCCCCTTCCCGCCATGGACCTCATCAAGGTCGATGTGCTGCTCGAAGAACCGGATCTCTCTCGCCCCTGGAGAGAAGCCGTAATATCGATGCAGCGCCGGGACCACCTTCTTGCAGATGTCGAGGAACTGCGACTCCAGGCCGACAAACATCCCCGCGAGGGCCGCCTGCCAGGGCCTCTGATAAACCAAGCGCCATCCCCAGTTTTGAAGCGCCTCCGTTCCGGGAAGGAGGTTCGCCTCCTTCACGCTTTCCCTTTTCAACCCGCAGGCTGTGACATAATCGAGAAGCATATCCAGATGACGGTCCCCCGGATTTTCCTCGTCGAATAGATTCTCAAAGAGATAGCGTTTGACGTCGCTTTGAGGGATCTGTGAAGCCTCATACGCCATCCAGTTCAGGTATTCGGTCACAAAATGGTAATGCTGGAAACAATATAAAGCGGTCTGTTCTTTGGTGAGCTCGCCGCAGGCCCATTTTTCAAAAAATGGATGGTTTTTGCTGTGCCTTCGATCCCTGGCGGCAATAAGTTCGCTGCGGAAACGAGGTTCCATCGTGATCTCCTTCTAACGCTCTAACAAACGTCGAAGACCGGTGTCAAGGCGGCCAAAGACCCCTATCTTGAATTACCCCTCCCCGTGGCTTAAAATTCTGCCATGAAGTGCTACGCCGTCGGCGACATCCATGGTTGCTTTGACGAACTTGCATGCCTTCTGGAAGATCTTCCTCTCGAGCCTTCAGACTGTTTGATCTTTTTAGGGGATTATATTGATCGAGGCCCGGACTCCAAGGGCGTGGTCGACTACTTGCTGGAGTGGCGAAAGCGGCAAGAGCTGGAAATCATCTTTCTCAAAGGCAATCATGAAGATATGTTTCTTTCTTACATCGGTCTTCCGGGAAAGCACGGCGAGGCGTTCCTCTCCAACGGAGGCGGCGCCACCTTGGCCAGTTATGGGGTCTCGCCGATAGAGTCCCCCTTGCAGATTCCCTCTCGCATTCCACCGGCCCACCTCCGATTTCTTCAGGAATTGCGCACTTATCACGTCATCAAACCCTTTCTTTGTGTGCATGCGGGCATTCATCCGCAAAAGCCCCTCGGCGAGCAAAATGAAGAGGAACTCCTCTGGATCCGCGATCCGTTTATCCAGAACGCCCATTCCCTCCCCTACACCGTGATCTTCGGCCACACGCCCCATAAGGACGTTCTTTTCCATTTGCCTTATAAGATCGGCTTGGACACAGGCTTGGTGTACGGGAATCAACTGAGTTGTTTGGAAATGACTGAAAAGATCCTGTTTCAGATCAAAAGAAATACCAAGACCGTTTCCCGCCGAAACGTGAAATCCCTCTGGAAAGAAAGCGAGACCTTGACTTTCCCTCCCAGCAGCCAATAATGGCCCCTGCGGACCCTCCTTAGCGGTTTGGCAAATCTTTGGCGGTGTAGCTCAGTTGGTCAGAGCACGCGGCTCATATCCGCGGCGTCGGCGGTTCAACTCCGCCCACCGCCACCAATTTTCCAAAAAGGAAGGCCTAATGACCTTCGCCAATTCTTGATCTCACATCCTGCTAAGAAACTCTCTTTGCAGGCTGCTCAAAAAGATCTCAGAGGCAAGGCGCGCGAAAATTGACGAGCGCAGACGTACGTAGGCAGTACGTCGAGCGAGGCAATTGAGCGCAACGAAGCATATGAGGCTTTTTCAGCAGCCTGCTAAAAAGTCGGCAGGGATCTCCCCGCATCCAGCGGAAGCAGGACTCCGGTGATGTGCTTCGAGTCGTCGGAGGCCAGAAATAAAACGGCCTCGGCGACGTCCTCCGGCGTGTGGAGCTGTTTGAGCGCCGCCTCTTTTTGGAGCTGAGCGAGCTGCTCCGGCCGGCGCGCAAGCTCCGCGGTCAACGTGGGACCGACGAGAAGCGCGTTGACCCGGATGTTTTGGGGGCCATGATCCAGGGCCATGGCTACCGTGAGGGAATTCAAGGCGGCTTTGCTCGCGGAGCGAAGAGCGCGCGCTTTGACACCATACCCTGCTATGGAGGAATGGTTGATGATCGATCCCCCTCCCCGCTGAATCATGGCCGGGATCGCGCAGCGGGAAAGAAAGATGACGCTTTTCAAATCGGCGGCCATCTCCTCGTCAAATTCTTCTTCCGTAATCTCCATGATCGTGCCGACCACCCGGCGGGCAGCGCCATAGTTGACCAGAATGTCCAGGCCGCCAAATCGCTCGACCGTCTTTTCCACGATCGCTTTGGCACCGGCTATTTTGCCCGGATCGCCTTCGATGATTAGGCAGCTTCCCCCCGCCTTTTCGACGGCGCGAAGGGTCTCTTGCGCGCTCTCGGCCTTGTTGCAACACCCGGCGACTTTAGCGCCTTCGCGAGCGAAGGCCAAGGCAATGGCCTTGCCCGTTTCGGATTCGATGCCGGTGAGAAGAGCTACTTTGTTCGCTAGCTTCATGCTTGATACTCCATTTTATGTATATGGGCCAATCGGCCGGCCATTACCCCGCGCTGTCACGCAAGCTCGATTTCGTCTTCCCCTCTCACATAGACGATCTTGTTTTTCTCGGGTTCGCGGATCACATGTTTGGGATCCCGGCCCTTTCGGACATCCTCGATGGCGACGAGACACATCACCCTCTGGGCCGCCAGGACTTTGTCATGGAATCCGAGATGCTCCTGGGTTCGGTCCACGATCAGCCCCTGTGTTTCGTTGACCATGCTGTCTTGGGCCAAAAAGCCCTTCACGTTGGAACCGGGGGTCGATAACGGAATCCCGCAAATCGTATCTGTCTCCTCGTATTTTCTATAGTACTCGTTCCATGGACCCGGCTGCTCGTAGGGAGTGGCGGGAGGCCACTCGAAAGGCCTGCCATTTTTTTCCGGAGGCGAAAAGGCAACCTGATAACGCATCGTATGTTCGTCGTCCATGGGGACATACCAGGATTGGAATTTCTGGATGAGAGTCCGGTCGCGCGGACTTCCCTGGATCCTCATAAATCCCGCCGGCATGAAGAAATGGCCATAGACGAGGTCTATAATCTCCCGGTTGACGTCGGGGAGCTGGGATTTTTGCCAGATTCCGAAGTCGATCTCTCGAAATTCAATTTTAGGTTTGGCCAACTGGGCCAGTTTTGATTTGACCTTAGACCAGCGTTCCATGTGGAGATAAGAAAAGTGGGCGGTATCCACCGCCCCTTCCACGTTCTGGAGGTAGTTGGAGTTGATGGGATAGAAATCCACCTTCCTCGTCCCGTCTTCTCTTACCAAGACCTCGTAACGGGGAAGCAGGGGCTTCTTATCCTCCGGCCCCATGTAAGCAAAGACCAAACCTCCCAACTCCTCGCATGGATACGATGGATGGCGAATCCGATCGCAATAGGGCTCCGGCTCCGCCGGCTGCTCCAGACATCTTCCGTTCAAATCGTACAGCCAGCCGTGAAACGGACAGCGTATCCCTCCGTCTTCTACTCTCCCGTACGCCAGGGACGTCAAACGGTGCGAGCAGTGTAGCCCCAATAGCCCGGGCCTTCCCTTATCGTCCCGGAAAAGGACCAACTCCTCCCCCATCACTTTGACTTCTTTAGGCTTGCCCCCGGCCTTGATCTCATCGGAGACACCCACCGGCTGCCAGTACCGCCGCATCACCTCTCCCATCGGTGTCCCGCGATCGGTCCGGCAAAGAAGCTCGTTCTGCTCCCTAGGTAACATGAACTTTCCTCCTGAGATTCTTGATTCCGATATCCGCCACGGAATGCGAGTTGACTCTAACAAAAGGAGATTTTTCCGTCAACAAACCCCAGGCGTGCTGAACCCTCACTCGTGCGGCGTTGAGTGAAAGAATCCTTCAGGTTGACAACCCTTGCTATAGCAGGTAGTGAGTTGCAAAAGACAACCGAGAGCGGAGGAAAT
>Ga0080064_1000896_pt1 | contig 69548 bp, 81 predicted proteins | sample Subgrocontami54m_FD_69260 | JGI IMG/M metagenome (GOLD analysis project Ga0080064, IMG submission 69260) | Subsurface groundwater microbial communities from S. Glens Falls, New York, USA - GMW46 contaminated, 5.4 m (SPADES assembly) (version 2) ...
GGTGGCGGCTTTGGCGGCGGCAACGGCGGCGGCGGCGGCTATGGCGGCGGCGGCGGCAAACGCTGGTAATCGCCAACAGGCAGTGAGCAGTAAGCTGTTCCTTTGTGTCCCCCGCGGCGAATTATTGCGCGAGAGCGTTGACCCCATAGCGGACACCGAAGGACTGCTCTGTCACTCAAGAATCAATTCGACGGTCTGAACCAGATCGTCATCACTAAAAGGAGTCTATGAATTTTTCTCAACTGGGACTTGCGCCCGCGCAACTGCGCGCCTGCGAGTCTCTCGGATACACCGAACCAACACCGATCCAGCTACAGGCGATTCCTGTAGTTCTCAGCGGCCGAGATCTAATCGGCTGTGCCGAAACCGGCACAGGTAAGACAGCCGCATTTCTGCTTCCCATCATTCAGAAGATCAGCGAACGCGCGCGACCCGGCGTCCGCGTGCTAGTGCTTGCGCCGACGCGCGAGCTGGCGCTCCAGATTCAGCAGAATTATGGCGAGCTTAACCGCGTGAAGACCAATCGCAGCACGATCGTGATTGGCGGCGCGAACATACGAACCCAAATCGCCGATCTACGGCGTGGCGTAAGTGTGCTGATTGCCACGCCGGGACGCCTGCTCGATCTAACTGAACGCGGCGCGGTCAATCTGTCCGCCGTCGAAGTCCTCGTACTAGACGAAGCAGACCGCATGCTGGACATGGGTTTTTTGCCGGCAATTCGGCGAGTGCTCGCGCTGCTGCCGACCAAACGCCAGACGCTTTTGTTCTCAGCGACGATGTCGTCGAATATCGAGCAACTGGCGCGTTCGACGATGAAGGAACCAAAACTTATCGAAGTGAACCGGCGCGGTAGCGCCGCCACCATGGTTGAGCAGACGGCTTACCCTGTGGCCCCGGAATCAAAGACGGCGTTGCTGCTTGATTTGCTGGAGCGCGAAAAGTTCGAACGAGTACTCGTGTTTACCCGCACGCGTCGTGGAGCTGAGCGCCTCTCGCACATTCTGACCGCGCGCGATCATAGCGCGAACCGCATCCATGCCGATCGCAGTCAACCGCAGCGCGAAGCCGCTCTGCGGGCGTTCAAAGACGGACGGACGCGCGTACTCGTAGCGACCGACATTGCGGCGCGCGGATTGGACGTCGATTCTGTTTCGCACGTGATCAATTACGACGTGCCGGCGGCGCCGGAAGACTATGTACACCGCGTCGGCCGTACTGGCCGAGCGGGCAATCAGGGCCAGGCGATAACGATCGTCGCGCCGGCTGATGAGTTGTCGATGCGAGCGATCGAGCGACTGACCGGGCAAGCAGTCAGGCGCGTCGTGCTGCCGGCCTTTGGCGGCGCACCAGCGCTTGCCGGTAACGGCGGCAAGCCGTTCACCCAATTTGCGCGCGGACGCAGCAGCTCAGTTCGTTCGTTTCGACCGCGACGGGCAAGTCGATAAGGCGTTAGGCAGTAGGCACTAGGCAGGAAGCAGGTAGTAGTAGCTCAATTGCTTCCAGCCTGGTTCCAGCTAGCCACTACAACAAGTTCGGAGGATAAACTCTTTGGCAAAAGACGACTTAGTTCCAGCAGAGGGCACGATCATCGACAAACAGCCCAACGCGTTTTTCAAAGTGCAGCTCGACAACAGTACGCACGTCGTGCTGGCGGCCATTTCCGGCAAGATGCGCAAGCATCGCATACGCATCCTGGTCGGCGATCGAGTCAGCGTAGAGATGTCGCCTTACGACCTCTCGCGCGGCCGCATCACGTATCGTTTCAAGTAAGCGACGCGGCGACGCGTGACCCGGGACCGGACGGTTCCGCAAACAGATTTAACTTCATAAGTGGCGCACGGGCAGCTTAGTTGCTGTCCGTTTCTTTTTGGTCATGGCATCACGCGGCAAATGGGATTATTGTCTTTCCGCAGGAGGAGCGGACATCATGACTAAACACATCGGTATCGTGGCCGGCAGCTCCGAGGGCGCTGCTCTCTGCTATCGCACAATCTGTCTTGAGGCGCCGGCCGTCATGGGTGAGCACAACCACCCTGAGATCACCATGAACTCGATACCGATGGCCGAGCACATGCGCCACATCATCGCGAACGACTGGCAGGCGGTAGCCGAGTTATTGCTTGCTTCCGCGCACAAGATTGCGCTGGCCGGCGCCGACTTCGCTATCTGCCCCGACAACACATACCACCAGGCGTTTGAATACTTACTTCCGCGCTCTCCGATCCCCTGGCTACATATCGCGGACGCGGTCGCTGAAGAGGCCCACCGTTTCGGCTACGCACGGCTTGGCATTTTAGGAACGAAATATTTGATGACAGGTCCTGTCTATCGCGCGCCCTTAGAGAAATTCAGGATCGAGCGCGAAATACCTGACGAGGCAGATCGGGAAAGAATTAACGAGATCATTTTCAAAGAGCTGGTCAACGGCATTTTCGCGGAAGGGTCACGGTTGTACCTTAATGAAGTGGCGGCCAAGTTAAAGGAGCGTGGGTGTGACGCGGTCGTGCTCGGCTGCACCGAGCTACCTTTGATCGTGCGCCCGGACGACACTCCTTTACCGACTTTGGATTCAACCCGCCTGCTGGCGAGGGCGGCGTTAAGTAAGGCGCTTGAGAATTGAATCATTCGATCATTAGCTCATTGATTCATTGATCCATTGGTTCATTGATCCAACCAGTCAATGAGCCAATGAACCGGGGATTTGCAATATAACCCAAGTCAGACTAGAGTCCGCACCCATCCGAAAGCTTTAACCGAAGGAGCTTAGTGAATGAGAAAACTAGATCGTCTGTACCTGGGTGTGATGCTCGCCGCCGTCATGTTTGCAGGCGTGAGGTCGGCAGCGGCCCAGGCCATCGAATTTCCGATCCACGCCAACGACCTCAAGCCCGGCGAGCGGATCGTCACCGCCGTCCATGCCACTGGCGGCGGCCCGCAGACCGGCGCCAAGGATTTGCGCATTCTGCGCCGGGTCGACGACAACAACTGGGAGGTGCTGAAAGAGGGCCAGACCATCGACCTCATCAATTCCAACTACCTGATCTATGGACGACCGGTCTACGCGATGGCCGGCGGCACTGTGGTTGGCTGCTGGCGTAACGCGCCGGAAAACACCGGCCACGTCAAACGCCCGGAGATCGCCACCGGCAAAATCCTGCTCCAGGGCAACCACATATGGATCAAGCAGGCGGATGGCAACATCGCGCTGTATGCCCATGCCCCCAGGCGACATCCCGGCCAGCCTGTGCCCCAACAACGCCGTGTTCCTGACGGGCACAGCACTGGGCGGCCCGATCTGGACACAGCCTGAGGCGACCGTTACTAACGGCGCTACCGTCACCGCTGGGCAGTTGCTTTATCACGTCGGCAATTCCGGCAACTCGACCGAGCCGCACCTGCACGTCCATATCGTCAACGCATCGAATACCTGGCAGCCAATGAAGTTCGCCCGCGGCCAGACGACGCCGTTCAACAACGGCACCGCCAGCCTCAACGGCCCCTGGACCGGACTGAAGGGCAACGCGCTGCCGATGGCGACGATCCTTGTCTGGCCACCGCACCCGATCGGTAACTGGACGTACAATGGCATCGAAGCCTCGGCCTATCAGCGCGTGTTTGACCATTTCGTCGACTCGGGCGAAATGCCCGATACCGTGAGCTGCAAGAACAATGGCGCCACTTATGACACGACCTGGATTCCGGCCAAGGGCAGCTGGATTTCGCATCACGGCATGAGCATCACCGACCATGCAGTGAAGAACGCGCAATACATCAAACAGGGGTACAAGCAGACGTCGGTCTACACCTGCGGCTCGGTGATGGCGGCGATTTGGCGGAAGCCCTGAGCCGACTGGCGGCTTGATAACCCGAAGACTTGGCAGAACGTAGCGCACGGTCTTATACGGAAGAGAACTTAGGTGCCGGGTTTCTACGGAAACCAAATAAACATTGTTAGCCGGACGAGAACCCGATGCCAAAAGTGAAGGCGGCCTTCCTTGATTTCGTTCGACTTGTCGTGAATGGCGAGACCGACGACGTGTCCCGCAGCTTGGCGGCCAGTCCCGCTCTTGCCACTGTGTCGTCTGACGTTGGCGCTACCCGCCAGGACGCATCGACCTTCTTCTTCAGTGAAATCTCTCACTACATTTACGTCGGCGACACGGCTCTCCATATGGCTGCCGCCGCGTTTCGGCGTCCGGTCGCAGAACTCCTCGTTGCGCATGGGGCAGATTGCCGTGCGAAGAATCGCCGCGGAGCTGCTCCCCTTCACTACGCGGCGGACGCCAACCGGTGGGATCCGACGGCACAGGCTGAGACAATCCAGTACCTCTTGACGGTTGGCGCAGATCCCAACGCGTTGGATAGCTCTGGTGTGGCGCCGCTGCACAGAGCTGTGCGAACACGGTCCCTGCCCGCGGTACGAGCGCTGCTGGATGGTGGTGCGAATTCGAGGGCGCCAAATAAGGCTGGGTCGACGCCCCTGCACTTCGCCGTTCTGACCACTGGTCGAGGAGGGAGCGGTTCCGAGCACGCGCGCCAGCAGCAGACGGGCATCATCAGGCTGCTCCTGGAACGCGGCGCGAGCCCGACCGACAAAGACGGACGAGGTAAACAGGTGCGTCAGGCGGCGACGAGTGAGTGGGTTCGAACCTTACTCAGCGGAGCGTCCGGCTAAACCAGGCGCTGCTGAGCTTTAGCATTTGGCCGACGGGAGAAATGTCATGAAACGCACTTGGACGATCATCGGCGTAAGCGATGTGCCGAGTAGCTTCAAATGGTACCAGTCACTCTTTGGCCAGCCCGAGACACGACCCGCCCATGACTACTTTGGTCAGCTCCTCGATGCGGATGGAACCGTCTTGCTCTGCCTCCACGAGTGGGGCGCGCACGAGCATCCGTCGTTGACGAGCCCGGACAGCGCGACACCTGGCAACGGTCTCCTCTTGTTCTTCCGCGTCGACGATTTCGATATGGCACTGAAAAGGGCACGCGCGCTTGTCGCCCAGCTCGAAGAAGAGCCGCACACGAACCCGGCTACTGGAACCCAGGAGTTTGCGCTCCGGGACAGGGATGGATACTACGTCATGATTAGTGCGTTCTCTGCGCTCGAGCTGGCGGGCCACGAGGTGCCGGCGTAACAAATGCGTGCAGTATCAACCCGAAGGGTTGAGAGATAGTAGCCGGAGGTCGAGCGAAGCGAAAACCTCCGGTAAGCGAGCCATGGAGTTCGCACCCCGAAGGGGTGCCACCTGTCTTGCAAACGGAGTCTTCTGGCACCCCTGTGGGGTGCCGACAAATCATTGATATGTTTACCGGTGGTCTACGACCACCGGCTACTATCTCGCAGCCCTTCGGGCTGCCGGCTGAGATCGCTCTACTCTGGAACATCTCTCGCCTGCCGCCCGTAGGTCATCTAACCGGGAGAATATCAAATGAAACAAAGCGTTATGCTAACCATCTCGTCTCTTCTCTTGCTCCTCTTTCTTACGTTTCACCTGGCGGGCGACATCGTGTACGGGTGGGAGCCGGGAGGGCTAGCAAACCTCATTGTGGTGGTGCCCTTCTCCGTTGTCTGGTTGTACGGAACGCTCGTGCTTGCCGAACGGCGATCGGGGTACATCATCATGCTCCTTCTGTCGCTCTTTTCGTTGGTCGTCCCTTACATCCACATGAAGGGAAAGGGCGTCGGCGTCGCCAGCAGGCTCGCCAATACCAGCGGACACTTCTTCTTCGTCTGGACGCTGCTCGCGATTGGCGTGCTCGGGCTCTTCTCCGCCATCCTCGCGGCGCGCGGACTGTGGAGTCTGCCATGGCGACGGCCCCGTTAGTCAAACAAGCCGAACAAGGAAAAGCCCGTCGCAGCGAGTTGGCAGCCCGAAGGGCTGCGAGAGAGTAGCCGGTGGTCGAAGACCACCGGTAAGCGTCGTGTAAGAAGGTGCACCCCGGAGGGGTGCTAGATGGCCATTCGACGTCGACTTGTAATCGCGATGCCGAAAAGAAAACTCACCGAAGTTTCTCGCACCCCTCCGGGGGGCCGATTCATTTGCGTCGTAGTCCGGTGGACTGCGCTTCGCTCCGACCACCGGCTACTATCTTGCAGCCCTACGGGCTGACAATAAGAAGGCCGGAGCGAATAAACTCCGGCCTTCAGTATTTCTAGCAGCAATCAAGCTTACATAGCAGCCAAATTCATGCCAAAAGCGAACTTCCACGCATCGCCGTCCTTAACATAAATTGACACGCCCCAGATAACAGTTCCTCCGATGTTCTGACCGCCGCAAGTGCCGTCGGCGGTGCCCTTGCGAGTGAGCATCTCGACCGTCGGTGAAAGAGCCGTGGCGATGCCGTCGGTGACGCTGACGCTTTTGACCTGGCAATTGGCCCCGGTCCAGTCTTTCATTGCATCGGCTTTGGTTCCGAGGTAGGTGCCGAATATATTCACAAATGAAACGTCCTTTGCCATCAGAGCGTCGAGCTTCTTGGCGTCGTGTTCCTTCCATGCTTCCCATAACGCGAGTTCGACCTTGACGAGAGCGTCGGTGTTGGCATCGCCGGTCGCTTTGGCGGGTGCAGCCGTATTTGAATTAGCCGCAGCGCCGTCATCCTTCTTCGGCTCTTCTTTTTTGGAAGCTGAGGGTGTGGCCTTTGGCGGTGCTTTCGGATCGACGATCAAATTCTCGCCGTGGAAGACCGCCTGCCATTTGTCGCCGCTGCGAACCCAGATGCTGGCCGAACGGATCGGGCTCGGCACCTTCGCACGCTTGCCGTCGGGGCTGTTGCACGTGCCGTCCCAGGTGGCCTTATAGCTGAGGGCATACGAGTCCCGGTCGATCATCGACATCGCGGGCCCGGTCAGGTCCATTGACTTGATGTCGCACTTGACCGAGGCGATCATCTTGACGGTTGCGGCCTTGTCCATCCGCTGGCCGCCGCCGGTGAGAATGACGAACTTGTCGCTCAGCATTCCCTCAAAAAACTTTGAATCGCCCTTAACATAAGCCTCGTTGGCATGTTTGTCGAGGGCCATCAACGCGTCGGCGGTCGGTGCGGCCGCAACCGGTTTGGTCGGGTTTGCATTATTTGCTCCGGTGTCAGCAGCCGGGGCTCCGCATGCCGCGAAAAACGTCGACGCAGCAGCCAATAAAATGAACCGCAGTGTCTTTTTCATAACAATTCTCCTAAAGTATTTCGATTTCGAAAGGTGAATTCAAGTTTGATGTGCAACAGCTGGAGCGCCAACGGCGCGAACTGTAGTAGCCAGGGGCAAGTGCTGAGCGCGAAGCACGTCGCCCCTGGGACGGGAGAGCCAAGGGTTGGCGAGCACTGAAAGTGCGTAATAGATTCTGTGGCTGAGACGTTATGCCGCTCCTTCAGAGCTTGGACACCAATTGCTTAACTCTCCAGGGGCGCCGCGCCTCGCTGCGCTCAGCGCTTGCCCCTGGCTATCGCATTTCCGCGCCTTCCGCGCTCAAGAATCAGACAATTCCAAATTGAATTGGCGAAAAACAAAAGCCCGTGGGGTTTTGAACAAACACCTTCCGAGCCGATCCTAAGTCATCCTAATTGTGTATGGTCTTAACACTGCTCCAAGATATCGTCAAGCTAATGTTTGAACAGCTAATGTTTGAAATGACGAATGCCAGTGAATGCCATCGCGATGCCGTTTTCGTTTGCGGCGGCGATCGATTCGTCGTCTTTGATAGATCCGTCGAGACTGGAGACTGGTGTCAGGCTTGCGATTTTGCTTGACGCTTCAGAATTGAATCAATGGATCAATTGGAGCGAATCGCAAGCCTGACCGCGGTTTTGGTTTTTCATAACTTCTGCCGAATGCACAAAACCCTAAGATGACCCCTGCAATGGCGGCTGATGTTACAAAGTCGGTTTGGACGTTGAAAGATTTACTTTTGGCGGCAACCGAATTGTAGGAGTCTCAACTATGAAGAAATATAAACCAAAGACCGTCTTCAAGTCCGAACGACATAAGACAAATGATGCGATACTGCAGCTTAAGTTCGATAAATGGTACTACGCTGTTGGCTACCGTGATGCGGCAGAGTTTCTCGCACGGAAAGCGAGTCGGCTTAAGGGCTTTGCTGGAAGGCAAGGCTTGATGTACCCGACATTGTTTCTTTACCGTCACTATCTTGAATTGATACTCAAGAGCATCATTGACTCTGGAGCCGTGCGACATGGCGGTAACGGTGCGCCAAGGACGCACGACCTTCTTAGACTGTGGGCGCTAGCCAAGCGGTATATCCTAGCTAGTCTTCCAGACAGACGCGGGTCGAGTGAGATTACATGGGCTGAAGAACTCATCCAGGAGTTTGCGAGTATTGACAAGAACTCTGACGGTTTTCGATACCCATCCCAGGTGACTGCTTTTGTTAACCCGAATCGACTCATTCGGAGCATGCAAACGCGAACCTTGTTGCTGAGAATTGCGGCCCATATACTGATGTCGGAAGCTAAAGAATCAGCAACACACTAATAGGACACATTCAGGCTTGCGATTTGCGATTCTCGTCGCTCGCCGCTGTTGTGTTGTTGAATGATCTCGGAGCCAGCGCTCTCAATCACAAAATCGCAAGCCTGACCCCCGGTTTTGGTTTCAAAGAAATTGAAAAGAGTTGATGCAGGTAACCCAAATGGCATTCAAACAAAGTGAGGTTAACGAGTTATTGACACGGTGTCATCGCCGTTGCTGCATATGTCATCGTTTCTGCGGCGTAAAGATGGAGACTGACCACCTAATCCCGCAAGCGGAAGACGGCCCTGATGATATCGGCAACTGCTTGCCGGTGTGCTTTGAGTGCCATGCTGAAATTCATAGCTATAACGACCAACACCCACGAGGAAGAAAGTTTCGACCAGAAGAGCTTCGCGCTCACAAGGAACAATGGTTAGAAATCTGTCGAACCAGACCGGAAGTATTTACGGAGCCAAGTAGGCAGGCAGACGTCGGCCCACTCCAAGCACTGATAGACGAATTAGAATTCAATGCCGAGGTATCTAAGAAGTCTTCAGGGGATACAGTGGGTGCCATTTTCAAGATGAGCAATTTCGACGTGCTATTCAACTGGGCGCGATTTCCATTGTTCGGGAAGAATTAAAGCGAGCAATTAATGATGCGTATGTTTCTATTGGAAAAGCTAACCATGACCTTGCCACTTGGGCGTCTTCATCGAACTATGCTGCCAGGGTCAATATGCAACAAGACATTATGCGCACCGTCAGAGAGACATCTCCCAAGATTGCTACTGCTCTGAAGGAGTTAATGAAGTTTTTAGGGCGCGAAAATTGATTAAGAAACTAGAAATCGTGGTCACGCCTGCGATTCTGCGATCTTGCTCGACGCTAAGCGGCGATAAGATGTCCTCGGCCAGCATTTGCATTCATCAACCGCAAAGATCAATTACAGGTCATGCCCAGGAGTTCGTAACATCGATTATTGAAGATCCCAGAATCGCAGACCTGACCGCGGTTTCGGGTCGCCGGTTTCGTGTTGTCGTGAGGCCCGAAGGGCCGTCATTCAATAGCCACGACCGTAAGGTCGTGGTTACGGTATTAAGAATGATTGAAGAGGTCCGAAGGACCGGCATGATGCTCGCGCTATGTCGGCCCTTCGGGCCTCATGTTTTTCTTGGCTCATTAACCCCGACCTGACGGTCGGGGCTATTACATCTCGGCGCTTTGCGCCTCACGAACCTCGGTGGCGAATGACTGAGAACAGGCACAACCCTCCGCAGGCGGAGCTTTCGGCACACTCGCAGGTGGCGCGGCGGTTTCGCTTAGATAATCCACAGATTACGCAGATTGCGCAGATGAAAGAGCAGAAGGCAGAAAGCAGAAGGCAGAAGGCAGGCGCGAGCTTACTCCTTGCCCTTTGAGGCAAAGCCTATTTGCCGGTGCGTCGGAACCAGCGGATTTGACAGCTTCTTTAGCTCATCAAAGACCACGGTGAAATACTTGTCATGCTCGCCGAGTTTTCTGATCACGGCAGTAAACTTGCGATTGAGTTCTTCATTAGACTCTAACATCTGCCGTAGCTTCACGAACGCGCGCATGATCGCAATATTGACCTCGATTGCCCGCTTGCTGTTCAGTACGCTTGAGAGCATAGCGACGCCTTGCTCCGTAAAGGCGTAGGATAGATATTTTCTATGCCGACCACGTCCGGCGGGTTTTAAGGTCACAAATTGTGACCTTAAAGAATCGGCTTGCTTCTGGTTAAGTTGGAACATGAAATCGAGCGGGAAGCGGTCCAGATGTCGCTTAACTGCCTGGTTGAGAACCTTGGTTTCGACTCCATATAACTCTGCTAGATCGGAATCCATCATCACCTTTTGGCCGCGAATCAAATAGATTCTGCGCTCGATGAGTTGGATCGGAACAGAAGGACCAACCGCTGGGAGTGCCGGCTTTTTGGGCATGGAAATTAGAGTAGCAGTATTGCATGATTCGTCAAGAAATGTGTTTTCGGATTTACTGGCAAAGAGCCAAGGGCAAGAGGCAGAAAGCAGAAGGCAGAGGGCAGTAGGCAGAAAGCAGTGCCGGAAGGCAGCATCCTGCGCACCCTCACCCTAACCCTCTCCCAGTGGGAGAGGGGATCGAACCCGGTCGCTATCCCGACACGTCCGGATACTGACCTCATTGCTCCGCAGGCTGAGGTTACAGGCCTTCCCTTACTACTGAATAGCTGTCCCTTGCGTCGCGAGTACTTGCCAGCGCCCGTCCCGCTTGACGAACACGTCCGTAAAGCGCGTCCTTCGGTCAATCGGCTGTCCCTTGTCGTCGCGTCCTTTCACATGGTTGACGCCCGTCACGATCGCAGTGTTCCCCTCAACTCGCACGTTCAGGTCAGAGAGTTCGAGCGAATCGAGTACGCTCTTGTCGGTCTTCATAGAGGCGAGTACTTCCATCTTTGATTGCACAACGCCGGTGCGACTGCTGATGTCTGTAGCATCCTCGGCGTAGTTGCGCTCAAACCATGCGACGTCGTTGGTCTTGTCGGCATCGTTCCATTCGCGCTCCATGTAGAGCAATTGCCCACCGTCATTTAACGCGCCACCGGCATCGCTCACCACCCGCCAATCACTGCCGCGCTTTTCCAGGAAATGCACGCTGCGTGAATAGAACGTCTGGTCTTTACCATTAACCTTCGCCAATATGACGTTGCGGTGGGTGATTGTGGCTGAGTTCGACGAACAGGTGATTACATAGTAATCGTGGCTGACTCTGTCAGGATTCGGATTGGTCTTGTTGCGCTCTGCTCCCTTAACGGCGTTATCAATAGCCTGTGCCTTCGTCAGCGTACCCGCTGGACTCAGGTTCATATAGTCGTCGGCGTAAACGTTTTTTAGAAAAGCTTGATCACCGCGTTGCCCGGCGTCGCCCCATGCTCTATCGAACGCTTCCAGCTTATTTTTATCGGCGTCACTGCACTGACCAAAGGCAATCGTAGCTGCGGCAATTATCAGGACTGATACTGCGATAACTCGTTTCATTTTGGGCTCCTTTTGAACTGGTTTGGAAAATTTAGTTGGAAGAAACCAAGCGGCTTCTTACGCATTTTCCCGGCTACGACTTCGCCCGGGAATCCGAACTTGACCAAATGAACAAGTTCTTGTTGGTGAAGTGCCTTGGGTGACTAATCAGGCAGAGCAACAGTAGAAGCACATTAACACATGAAAGGGATCCATACCACTGCACACGGTGTCATTTGCTTCTAGTTCAGAAAGAAACTTAACCGCAGATTTACGCTGATAAACACTGACAAGAAAAGCAGTAGTCAGTAAAGCAACATCCTCGCGCGCGGCGGTCGCCTTCTCTGTCGCGGGCAATCCAAAGCACCGTTCAGAGCACCCCGGAGGAAGAGGGAGAAAATCCAAAGCGCCGTCAAGCCGCCGCACTCCAAAATTGCCCAGTCGAAACATTAGCTTCTGGACATTCGTACGACGGGATTGATGAAAGCAATCGTCTATCATGAATATGGCTCACCAGACGTCCTCAAGTTTGAAGAGGTTGAGAAACCCGTTCCCAAGGACGGCGAGGTCTTGATCAAAGTCCGCGCTGCTTCAGTCAATCCAGTTGACCGCCTCTTCCGAGGCAGGCCGTACCTCGTTCGCATAAAGATCGGCCTGAGCAAACCAAAGGACACACGACTGGGCCGCGATGTGTCCGGCGAGGTTGAGGCGGTGGGCAGAAACGTGACCCAATTCAAACCAGGCGACGAAGTGTTTGGCACGTGCAGCGGCGCCTATGCCGAATATGCCTGCGCGTCCGAGTCGGCAATCGTCATGAAGCCGGACAACATGACATTTGAGCAAGCGGCTTCGGTACCTATTGCGGCGCTCACCGCATTGCAGGGACTGCGCGACAAGGGACAGCTTCAGCCGGGGCAGAAGGTTTTGATTAACGGTGCGGCGGGAGGCGTGGCTACATTCGCGGTGCAGATCGCCAAATCGTTCGGCGCAGATGTGACCGGCGTATGCAGTACGAGGAATGTAGACATGGTTCGATCAATCGGCGCGGATTCTGTCATTGATTACACCCACGATGATTTCACCAAAGGTGCGCAACGCTATGACTTGATTTTCGACTGCATTAGCAACCATTCGTTGGCCGCCTGCCGGCGCGTCTTAAATCCCAATGGCAAATTCGTCATCGTCGGAGGAAAGAAAGTCAGGACCCTTTTGAGTCGTGCGCTCACAGGGGTTGTGTGGTCACGGTTCGTCAGCCAGAACTTCGTACTGTTTATTGCGAGACTGAGGAAAGACGACCTGACCATCCTGAGCGATCTCATGCAGGCAGGAAAGGTAACCCCGGTCATCGACAGAACCTACCCGCTGAGCGAGGTCCCTGAGGCATTTCGGCATCTGGAAACAGGACATGCAAAAGGAAAAGTCGTAATAACTCTCGACGGCGCGCAATGAGATCTGGAAAAGTAGCGGTGGATAGTCGTTCGGTACAGAACCGCTTGCGGTAGCAAGCGGGTTAATGGCGCAACTATCGCGAACGGGATCTAAGGTTGAGGATTCGCGCAAAGAGCGTCTTGAATCGTTATCCCGCTCCCTACCGGTCGCGGTTCTATAACTCAGACTTCCGATTCGCGGACTTTACCCGCTTGCTACCGCAAGCGGTTCTGTACCTATCGCGCGCTCCGCAGACTTACGTGAGCTGACGGTGTTCCAGGCAGCACCGCTCGTCCCACCAATGAGGTCGGTCATTCCAGATAGTGCGTATCGGCCCTGACCTGACATTGCCGATGGCATCTCTGGCGCTGCAAACCGTAACGTCGCCGTTAGCCTGAATCTGGAGCATCGTCAGCGCGCTGCAAAATGCTTTTGGCTCGTGAGCGTTATGAGACTGGATCGCGACGCGAGAGCTTGCCGGATCCAGAAAGTACGGAATCATCACCTCAAGTTGCTCATTGCTGTTGGCGATGGGCAGTCCCTGATTCTTCAACTCGCACAATTGCCTGACTACATCAACAGCCTTGGTCGAATCCTTGGGCCAGGTCTCACTGTGCTCAAACCAGGTTGAGTCTTCAGGCGTGCCGTAATTCTGTTCAATCGGTTGGTAGAAAACCTCAAGACCCTGTCTCGCGGCGAAATGCGCAACTTCACAAACTTGATCGAGGTCTTGCTGCATGATCACAGTCTTCAAACGGATGGTCATGTCGAGTTCATGCTCCGCGCGTGCGCGAACGAGCGTCCGAATGCTGCGTTCAGTTTCTTCTGCAAAGCCTGCGCGCCCGCGAATTTCGTCACGCGTCTCACCAAAGCCGTCAAACGAAATCGTTACGCGCGATGGACGAGCCAATGCGAGCTTCTCGATCTTCGACTGGTCTTTCCAGAAGCCGTGGCTCAGCACCTCGACAAACAAACCAATCGAGCTGCTGTATGCAACCAGCTCGATCGTGTCGGGATTCAATAGAGCTTCGCCGCCGGTGAAGACAACCTGCACGGGGCCTAGCCAACTGTGCAGATCCGCCAACAGAACGTGCCACTCGAGCATTGTTAGTCGCGGCTCTGCGCCGCGATTCTTCCAGATGTCACAATGGATGCAGCGGGCGTTGCAGCGCTCAGTCATCAACACGGCGATCGATGTAGGTCGGCACATCGATGCCCAGCGTCCGCCCGCAAATGAACGCAGACGATAGTTGATGCCTTCGTAAGCGCGCCGGTAAGTGTTACTCAATAGCTTCGTCATTTGGATCGATTCGCGCCCGTGGAACCACAACCTGCGCAACCTCCGCCTCCGCACGAGGACTCGTCCGACGCTTTGGTGCGAACCAGAGATCGAACCCGCGACCAAACGCGACGGCCGATGTAAATGCCGGTCGCGACCAGAATGAGCGCGACCACAATGTTCTGCCAGTTAATCATCCGCGTCCTAAGTAAACCCGAGTAAACGTCCTCCCTGATAAGTGACGAGCGACGCGACATACGCCAGCACGAGCATGTAGCCCACCATAAAAAGCGGCCAGCGCCACGAGTTGGTTTCGCGTCTGACGATGGCTACCGTGGACATGCACTGACAGGCCAGCACGAAAAAGATCATCAGCGACAACGCCACGAGCGGCGTCCAGACGGGCGATCCGTCCGGGCGTTTTGCGCCACGCATTGCTTCGACCAGACTCGTTGATTTTCCTGACGAGTCTGCACCGACGTTGTAAACAATACTGAGCGTCGAGATGATCGTTTCGCGCGCCGCAAACGAAGAGATCAAACCAATGCCTATTCGCCAATCAAACCCGAGCGGCGCGATTACCGGTTCGATGAAATGACCTGCGCGACCCGCAAAGCTGTTACGAACCTGTTCGCCGGACCTGGCTGCAGCTAGCTCAGGCGTAAAGTTTGATGAACTACTGGTTGTCGTTGCGCGTGGAAACGCGGCCAGGGCCCAAAGCAGGATTGAGATTGCCAGAATGACCGTGCCGGCACGCTTCACGAAAAGGCCCACGCGCTGAGAGATCGCATGCGCAACATTCGCGAAGCTCGGCAAGCGATACGGCGGCAATTCCATCATGAACGGTGTCGCGGGGCCCCTCAGAACAGTGTGCTTCAAAATCCATGACACGATCACCGCTACCGCAATTCCCAACGCGTACATCCCGAGGATGACGACCACGCCGACGGAAAGAAAACCGAGGACCTTCTGTCCCGAAAAGAACGTCGCGATCATCAAAGTGTAAACCGGCAGGCGCGCAGAGCAACTCATGAAAGGCGCGATCATGATTGTGGCCAGTCTGTCTTTCGGGTTTTCAATCGTGCGGGTCGCCATGATCCCGGGGACGGCGCAGGCGAAGCTGCTCAGCAAAGGCATGAACGCTTTGCCGTGCAATCCGAAAGCCCTCATTACTCGATCCATCAGGAACGCCGCGCGCGCCATGTAGCCGCTGTCTTCCAGCACTGAGATGAACAGAAACAGAAGGAAAATTTGCGGCAGAAACACCAGCACCCCACCAACGCCGGCGATGATTCCATCAGCAAGTAAGCTGGTCAGGATTCCTTCCGGCAAGCTTGACCGCACTGCGTTGCCAAGCGCTCCGAAGACATTGTCGATCAGGTTCATGGGCAGATTCGCCCACGAAAAAATTGCCTGAAAAACCAGAACCATGACGAGCATCAGAATAACTGGCCCGGCAAATCTGTGTGTTACTACGGCATCAATTCGCTCGCTTAGACCTCGCCTTTCCGAGTCTTCGGGTCGAACCGTGTCGTTCACGATTTGTTCAATTCGACTGTACCGTCTGATCGTGTTCGTTTGTCTCCGCTGGGAATCAGCTTGTTCGACGGACTCGCGCTCGATGTGGACGCCAAAGTCATGAGCCGCGATTGCGGTTAGGACTGCCTGAGCCAGCTCCTGGATTCCCCGACGTTGCTTGGCCACGACTGGCACTACCGGAACTCCGAGGGCTTTACTGAGCTTGTCGACATCGATTCTGAGTTTGCTGCGCTCGGCGAGATCAAACATCGTCAGCGCCACGACCAGCGGACGCCCGATCTCGATCAGCTGCGTTGCGAGGTATAAGTTTCTAACCAGGTTGGTAGCGTCGACAACGACGATGATTGCGTCAAGCGGTTCCATCCGCCCCGCCCGGCCCAGCAAAACATCCCGTGCAATCTGCTCGTCAATCGAAGTAGCATCCAGGCTATAGAGTCCCGGCAGATCAATCAGGTGCGATGACGGGAGGTCGTTGGTAAGACTCCACAAACCAGTCTTGCTCTCTACAGTCACGCCGGGAAAATTCGCTACCTTCTGTCTTAGCCCGGTAAGTGAATTGAACAGGCTGGTCTTGCCGGCATTTGGATTTCCCGCCACCGCGATCGTCAGCGGCCGCAAAAGATCCACTTCGCGCGAATCACCCGGCTTCACTGCAGTCGATGTCTCGAGAATCGCGCTCATTGAGGTTGGCTAATCGAAAGAAGGGAATTCGGACGTTAGCTACTTTGAGGAGATCGACACGGTAATGGCTCGCGCTTCAACGCGACGCAAGGCGAGATGATAGTCGCGGATACAAACCTGAATCGGATCGCCCAGCGGCGCTGACCTGACCACGCGAACTGACGCCCCCGGTACGAGTCCCATCTCCATCAAGCGCAACCCATGCGCCTCCGAGGCCTCAACCGAAACTACGCGGGCCAAAACGTTGCGCGGAACTCTATCGAGCGTCATCAATTTTCTCCTTTGTTTCTTGCGCATAAAGCCGAATTGAAATTCATTTTCAATTTCAGCCGATTAATACTGAGCAAATCACGGGCCAGGAGGGCGTGATCCGCCCGCGACGGAAAACTAAGAGCATTCCCGCGAATCGGCGCAAGAGCAGCAGAATGCTGTGGAATTCTGCGCAAGCAGGCTGGTCATATTGCGCAGAAGCCGGCATGTCTTCGATTCGATTTGACCTGTCGCGGTCTCGTTTCGCTGGGTCGTAGCAGGTGTCAGCTTGGACTTTCTCTGAGCTTTATCGGTCTTGTTGCTCCGGGGTGCATCCATCTTGATCGCAGGGTGAGCCGCCCGAACGCAAGCAGATTTGGAGGAACGCCGCTTGCCAAGGGCTTCTCGAATCGAGGACACCGCTATGTCAAGAAAAATTCAAGCCATCGATTTCATGTACTACGTGGCGACGCGCGAGTTCATGGAGCAATGGGATCGCGCCAAGGAAGGTGAGCTGGTTTGCCGCATGGAACAGGCGATTGGCGGACTGCCGCGTTTTGCTTCCATCGAAGAGATGATGCGGCAGATGGACGACGCCGGCGTTGGGAAGGTCTTCATTACACAGTGCAAGATGTGGTCGTATTTTCGCAAGTGGATGTACATGGACACCAAGCTCGAGGACGTCCTCCAGTACACCGAAGCCTTTCCCGATCGTTTCGTTGGCCTTGCCGGCTACAACCCTTTTCGCATCAAGGAAAGTTTGAAAGAGATCGAAGTCGCCGTTACCAAACACGGATTCAAAGGGGTCTATGTTCACATCTATGGCTTCGACATCCCGCTGAATGACGCGAAGATGTATCCGCTTTTCGCGAAGTGCGTCGAGCTGGATGTGCCGGTGTCGATGCAGGTGGGTCACGTACTCGAAGCGATGCCGAGCGATGGCGCGCGGCCGATGTTTCTCGATCGGATCGCGTGCGACTTTCCCGATTTGAAGATGATTGGCGCGCACACAGGCTGGCCCTGGGTTGATGAGCTGATTTCAGTCTGCTACAAGTGGGAAAACATCTGGTTTGGCGTCGATGCCTGGGCTCCCAAATACCTCTCGCCGCAAATCATTCAATTCATCAATAGTCGTTTGGGTCGCGATCGTTGCATTTGGGGCACGAACGGTTTGCCGTGGAAAGAGAGCCTGAAGCAACTGTGCGATCTGGGATTGAAAGAAGAAGTGCAGAGAAGGCTCATGCGCGAAAACGCAATCGATCTTTTTAAGCTCGAAGTTTCAAAGAAAGCGCCGGCCGAACTGGAGGTTGCACTGGTGTAGAGCCGATGAATCCCTCCGATCTCAAAGACAAATCCGTAATCGTCACGGGCGGCGCTCGGGGCATTGGCCGTGCGGTGGTGCAAGCGTTCGCTGAAGCCGGCGCCGACATTGTCATCGCCGATCTGCGTTGCGAAGACGCCAAGAACGCCGCGCTAAATGCGGTCGAGACCTATCACCGGCGCGTTTTCGCGGTGCAGACGGACGTGACCAAGCGCGAGGATGTCGAAAGACTGCGAGACGAGGCGCTGCGTTTGCTCGGCAAGATTGACGTGTTGGTCAACTGCGCCGGCTGGGATCGGCTGCTGCCGTTTCTGAAGACCACGCCTGACCTTTGGCAGAAGGTGCTTTCGATCAATTTCCTCGGCGTCGTCAACACTTGTCATGTGATTTTGCCTCACATGGTCGAGCGCAAACAGGGCGCGATTGTGAACATCAGTTCAGACACCGGCCGCGTCGGTTCGTTTGGTGAAGCGATCTACGCCAGTTCAAAAGCGGCGATCATGGCGTTCTCGAAAACGATCGCGCGTGAACATGCCCGCGACCACATTCGCGTCAACGTGGTTTCGCCCGGGCTTTGCGACACCCCTTTGATTGACGAGATGCGCGCCGACGATGAATTCACCGCGAAAATTCTCGGCTCGATTGTCAATTTCATTCCCATGAAGCGACTGGGTAGGCCGGAGGAAGTTGCGCCAATGGTCTTGTTCCTCGCCTCAGAGGCAGCGAGTTACATCACCGGCCAGGTCTTCAGCATCAATGGCGGACTGAACATGGTGTAGCGCAAATTGTTAATTTGCGATTCCTGCTAATGACCGAACCAATCTTTCACGAATGGCAAAACAGATCGCTCGACGATGCGATCTACGAATGCCGCGAACTGTTCGAAGACACGACTTTTCCTACCGTAAAGCGCTGGCGAGAACGCGGGGGGAAAGTGGTGGGCCATTTCCAGGTTAACTTTCCTGAAGAGATCGTTCATGCCGCCGGTCTCTTGCCCTTCAAAGTTCGTGGCGCTCCCATCGAAGCCGTCCAGGCTGACTCGCGTTTTGGATCTTACCTTTGCTCGATTCTCAAGACTTCGCTCGAACTCGCCCTGAGCAACACCGTCCCTCTTGAGATGTTCGTTACGCATCCGATTTGCGATGCCGCGCGTAATCTCGCGGCTGTGTGGGGACGAAATGTTTCGTATCCATGTCAGATTCTTTATCTGCCGCAGAACCCCAACTCACCACATTCGGTCATCTACCTCCGCGGCGAGTACGACCGGTTGAAGAGATCCATCGAAGAGATCACCGGCCAGACGATCACCGATGACGCGTTGCGGAATTCGATCGCTGTCTTCAACGAGAATCGGCTGTTGATGCGTGAACTGTACGAGATAAAGAAGGACACCCCCTGGCTGGTTTCTGCCGATGAAGCGTACGTCCTCGTGGCGCTGGCCGGTCTGATTCCACGCGAAGAACACAACGAACTGCTGCGCATGCTGCTGCCGCAGATTCGGGCGCGTGGCACGCGGACGCAGGACAAAGTCCGGGTAGTGTTCGAAGGCGGTTTCTGCGAACAGCCGCCGCTCGATCTGATCCGCGCCATCGCGCGTTCGTGTTACGTCGTCGATGACGATCTACTGATCGGGCTGCGCTGGTTGCTCGAAGACGTCCCGCTCGACGGCGATCCGTTGACAAATCTGGCCGAAGCCTATCTCGAAAAATCTTCGTATAGTCCGGTCCAACACGACCTGCGCAAACCAAAAGAGAAGATGCTGCTTGCCCGCATGCGAAATGCGCGCGCCGACGCGGCCATCATCACGGCTGCCAAGATGTGCGAACCTGGCCTGGAAGAACAGGTCGCCTACACCCGCGCGCTGGACGAAGCGGGCATCCCGTATTTCGTTGGCGAATTCGAAGAGAGCATGACCAGCTTTGACTCGATGGAAATTCAGCTGGAGACGTTCGTCGAAAATATTTTGTTCAGTTGATGGTCCAAAGAAATGACCCAGACACCTGAAATCGTGGGACGCGGCAATCGTGACGGCGCGGCGCTATTTCAAAAGTGGTTCACCGAACTGAATCACACTGCCGAGACCGGCGGTCAGACCGCATACGTTTTCGTCATGGGCAGCATGGCCGAACTGCTGCGGGTCTTTGATCTGCCGATCGTCATGCCAGAGATTAACTCCCTGCAAACGGCAGTGCGGCGCGTCGCGCATGAGTACCTGGACCAAGCGGAAGACTATGGCTATTCGCCGGATATCTGCGGATACGTTAAGGCCGACGTCGCCGTCCAACTCAGACACGGGGCACATCCGATGGGTCGCATTCCACCACCCTCGCTCGCAGTTCTGACGAACGCGTGCAACACGTACATCAAGTGGGCGGAAATCTGGGAGCGGATGTATCACATTCCAATCTTCACTCTGGATATTCCGGGTACCCGCGCGTGCGGTAAACAGACCTGGCCCGGAGAACCTGATTTCGAGAACGATCGCCAGTATGTCCTGGCCCAGGTGAAAGAGCTGATCACGGTTTGCGAGGGTCTCACCGGAAAGAAGTTTGACATTGATCGTCTGCGCGAGAATTTGCAGCACGCGAACGTCATGAGTCGTGGCTGGCGACGGGTGCTCGAACTGAACCAGAGTACGCCATCGGTTTTCAACGCACTTACTGACGGCACGATTTACCTGGGCGTGTCTAATGGCTTTCGCGGCACAGCCGAGGGCGCGAAGTATTTCGAAGATCTGGTCGAAGAGATGGAGTTCAAGTCCGCGCAAGGGATCGGCACGATGACCGAGGAGAAGTACCGGCTGTTATTTGTCGGTGTGCCGTGCTACCCGATCTTTCGCCGCTTTAACGAGCTATTCAGCGAATGGGGCGGCACGTTCGTGAACTCTACTTATCTTTGGTTTGCGGCAGGTGGAGTGGCCCAAGGCTACGAATACGATTTGAGTAAGCCACTAGAGAGCTTTGCTGAAGGCGTTCTGATCTACGTTCGCAATGCGATGGATAGCATGTTCCATCAGGAGCAGGCCCTGGCCGAGATGATCGATCCGTTTCACGTCGATGGCGTCGTGTATCACCCGATCAAGAGTTGTCGGACGGTCTCGACTGGGTTAGCGGACGGTCGTCGCTCGCTGATGGCGTCGCGGGACATTGCCAGCTTATTCATAGAGTCGGACATGATGGATCGGCGCGTGGTGTCAGAGGCCCAGTTGAAGAATCGGGCCGACGCGTTTTTCGAAGGCCTGGCGTCGCGGCGACTGGCTGCCGCGCGATGAGGAAGATCAGCCGCGGATGAACGCGGATAGCGCGGATCAGGAAGACCAACAGGTGGAGCTTGTATGGCATATGCATCCGGAGTTGACGTCGGATCAACTCAAACTAAAGCAGTCATCATCGACGAAGCCGGCGAGATCGTTGGGCGCGCGCTGATCGATACCGGGGCGAACGTCATCGCCGCCGCCGAAAGCGCTTACGCCCAGGCCCTCGCCTCTGCTGCTCTCGACGAGCGCGAGGTCGAATATGTGATCGGCACTGGCTACGGTCGTTATCGCGTCACGTTTGGCAACACTCAGGTAACCGAGATCAGTTGCCATGGGCGCGGCGCGGTGCACATGTTTCCAAACACCCGCACGGTGGTCGACATGGGTGGTCAGGACACAAAAGCAATTCGGGTTAACGCGATCGGCGAGATCGTCGACTTTTGCATGAATGATAAATGCGCTGCCGGCACGGGGAGGTTTTTGGGCGCCGCCTCTGCCGCGCTCGACATTCCGCTCGACGAGTTGGGCGAAGTCGCGCTGCGTGCCGAGCGAGCGGTGAAGATCAGCACGACGTGCACGGTCTTTGCTGAGTCTGAAGTTCTTTCCTGGCTTGGCAAGGGGAAGAAGATCGAAGACATCCTCCTTGGAGTGCATCAATCGATTGCGGCGCGTTCGATCGGATTGTTGCGGCGCGTGGGCATCGATCCGGAAGTTACCTTCACCGGAGGTGTGGCGAAGAACATCGGTATGATCGACGCACTGAATAGAGGCATGAACCTGAAGGTGAACGTAAGCGCCGATTCACATTTCATGGGCGCCCTCGGCGCGGCGCTGTTCGCGCTGGACCATATCCGCGCGAGCCGCGTTCCCGTGGCTCAAGAAGTTGCATAATGGGAAGAGGTACCAGCCTGCGGAGCAGGCGATAGCATAAAGCCTGGGGTGAAGCGGAGCGGAACCCCAGGTTGGAATTGGCAACGATCATGAGCCCGCGAAGCGGGCGGAAGAGCGGTTGCTTTAGGAGCGGCGATGCCATGAAATACACGGACGCGGGAGGGGCGTTCACGCTGTCGCCCGCTTTCGCGGGCTCGGAATCTTTTTGACTCGTCCCTGGGGCTTGCGCCCCAGGCTTTATGCTGACGCCTGCTCCGCAGGCTAGTCCATTAATTGCGCTGTGTTGTTCAGCTTTAGAGTCAGTACACCAGGACACCTTCTATGACATACACCGTCGGCATTGACGTCGGCTCGACCTACACCAAGGCCCTGATTCTGTCCGATGACTTTCGGATTGTCGGCAAGGCCCTGGCCAGCACTGGTTTCAAACTGGCCGCCGTCTCGCGCAAGCTTTTCGATCTTTCGCTTGAACAAGCCGGCCTCGCAGACAGCGATGTTGCTTATGTGGTGGCAACCGGCTTTGGCCGCCACATGGTTCCGTTCAGCAATGTAGCCGTGACGGATCTAACGGCCAGCGCGCGCGGTACGGCGTTTCTGTTTCCCAACACTCGCACGGTCCTCGATGTCGGCGGGCAAACGATGAAGGCGAGTCGCCTGGACGAGACTGCGAAAGTGAAGTCGTTCCGGCTGAACGACAAGTGTGCGGCCGGCACGGGAGCGTTCATCGAAAAGACTGCACGCTACATGGGTTACTCGACCGAAGAGATTGGGCCGCTGGTCGCTACCTCGAAGGTGGCCGTACCGATCTCAGGCGTCTGTGCGGTGTTTGCCGAGTCCGAGGTGATCAATCAACTATCGATGGGCGCGCCACCAGCGGATATCATGCATGGTGCGATCTCGTCGCTCGTGGATCGCTCTTTCCAATTAATGAAGCGCGTGCAGATGGAACCCGAATACACGCTCATCGGTGGCATCTTGCGCTTCGGCACGATGGCGCGCGTCGTGCGCGAGAAGTTGAACGCTGAGGTAAACGTTCCCGAAGGCGAGATGGTCCAATACACAACGGCGCTGGGTGCAGCGATTCTGGGTCATCAACGAGTGCGGAAGCTGAAAGAAACCGGTGTTGAAGTCTCGCGGGTCGCGGAAGCGGTGATGGTCTAATTGACCGGAACTAAAGTTTCGGTGGCACCACAAGTGAGTGGGCTGCCGGGCAGCCCGGGCTCACTACCAACTAACTCCAGGCGCCGCCAGCGCGATTTTCGCGGGGCTTCGCTTCGTTGACCTTCAACGCGCGCCCGCCTACTTCCTGGCCGTTGAATTTCTGGATAGCCGCAGCACCTTCTTCCTTTGTTGACATCTCGATAAAGCCAAAGCCGCGCGAGCGACCGGTTTCGCGATCTTCAATCAAGGATACGCTTTCGACTGTGCCCGTTTGCGCGAACATTGTTTGTAGATCAGTGCTCGACGTATCAAACGAGAGATTTCCGACATAAAGTTTCATAGTCATAAGTTTCTTACCTTCTTCCCCCGGTGGGGTTTCTCGCCTTGAAGACTTCTGCCGCGGCGAGTTAACCGAAAGCCCCATGCCGAAACATGGAGCTTTCGAGGTTGCCAAGGAATTACATTCCCATTCCGCCGCCCATGCCGCCGGACATCTCGCCAGGTTTGTTGTCGTCCTGTAGCTCAGAAATGAGGGCTTCAGTTGTTAGCATTAAGCCCGCAATTGATGCGGCATTTTGCAGTGCGCATCGGGTGACCTTGGCGGGATCAATAACACCCGCCGCCACCAGGTCTTCGAACTTTTCCGTCGCGGCGTTGTAACCGACGTTCGGATTCTTTTCCGCGCGAACTTTCTCGACGATCACCGCGCCTTCTTTGCCGGCGTTTGCGACAATCTGACGCAACGGCTCTTCCAACGCCCGCTTGACGATGTTGACGCCAATCTGCTCGTCTTCGTCGCCGATCGCCTCGCCGTCCTTGTCCACCTCGAAGGCCGTGAACTTTTCGAGTGCCTTGGCAGCGCGAATCAGAACCACGCCACCGCCCGGCACGATGCCTTCTTCAACCGCCGCCCGGGTCGCGTTCATCGCATCTTCGACGCGTGCCTTCTTTTCTTTGAGTTCAGTTTCAGTCGCCGCGCCGACGCGAATGATCGCCACACCGCCGACAAGCTTCGCCAACCGCTCCTGCAACTTCTCGCGATCATAGTCAGACGAAGTGTCTTCGATCTGAGTCTTCAGCGTCTTCACGCGACCCTGCAAGTCTTTGGTATTGCCAGCGCCATCGATGATCGTGGTGTTGTCCTTGTCGAGCGTCACGCGCCGCGCGCTACCCAGGTCTTCAAGCTTGACGTTCTCAAGCTTGATGCCGAGGTCTTCGCTGATGACCTTGCCGCCCGTCAGGACCGCGATGTCATCAAGCATTGCCTTGCGACGATCGCCGAAGCCGGGTGCTTTCACCGCGGCCACGCTGATCGTGCCACGCAGTTTGTTGACTACGAGGGTCGCTAACGCTTCGCCTTCGACATCTTCCGCGATAATCAAAATTGGTTTACTCAGCTTTGCTGCTTGCTCAAGAATTGGCAGCATGTCCCTCATCGAAGAAATCTTCTTCTCGCTGAGCAGAATGACTGGATTCTCAAGCACGGCTTCCATGCGTTCCTGGTTGGTCACGAAGTAGGGCGAAAGGTAGCCGCGATCAAACTGCATCCCTTCGACAACTTCCAGGGCCGTTTCCATCGTCTTTGATTCCTCGACGGTGATGACGCCATCTTTGCCGACCTTCTGCATGGCCTCGGCAATTAATTCGCCAATCGTCTCGTCGCCGTTGGCCGAGATTGTGCCGACTTGCGCGATCATGTCGCCGGTGACCGGCTTAGACATCTTCTTGATCTCTTTCGTAGCACGCTCAACTGCCTTATCGATGCCGCGCTTCAAAGCCATCGGGTTCGCGCCAGCCGCGACGGTTTTCACGCCCTCGCGGAAGATGGCCTGAGCCAGCACAGTTGCGGTAGTCGTGCCGTCGCCGGCGACATCGCTGGTCTTTGACGCCACTTCACGCACCATTTGCGCGCCCATATTTTCTACGGGATCTTTGAGTTCGATTTCTTTCGCCACAGTCACGCCGTCTTTGGTGATCGTCGGGCTGCCGTATTTCTTATCTAAAACGACGTTGCGCCCCCGCGGTCCCAGCGTGATTTTCACTGCGTCGGCGAGTTGATTCACGCCGCGCAGAATTGCCGCGCGCGATTCTTCGCCATGAGTTATTTTCTTTGCCATAATCTTTGTTTCATCTCCTAATCAGAATTTTTAGCGCAAATTGTTAATTTGCGATCTTGGTAGTAACGCAAGTAAAGGTCTGGATTTACTCGGGAGCCTACTTGCTCTTTCTGCCGCTTGCAGCCGCACCCGCGCGCTTGATGATTCCGAGAATCTCGTCCTCGCGCATAATCAACAGCTCTTCGCCGTCGACCTTGATCTCTGAGCTGCTGTACTTGCCAAACAAAACGCGGTCGCCTGCCTTGACGTCCAAGGCCTGGCGCGAGCCGTCTTCCTTGTATTTGCCCAGGCCGGCGGCGATCACTTCGCCCTCTTGCGGTTTCTCTTTCGCAGTGTCGGGAATGATGATGCCGCCGCGCACCTGCTCGCCTTCATCAATGCGTTTCACAATCACGCGGTCGTGCAGTGGTTGGATATTCGTCTTCATAACTTGTTCCTGATCTCCTTGTCGGTTTCTGCCAGGAGTTCCATATCAGTGCGATGGAACATGCCAGACCACTCTCTAATAAACGAAGGTAAACCTCGGCATCCTGGTGATTGAGCTGTGGGTTTCAGACGATCCGGAAGATTCCAGAAGAGCTGAGAATGGAGTTAGCTGGTCTCGGTTCTACCCAACCTTACGCTTCAGAGAGGTATATGTCAATTAGAGAATATAGGCCACAAGCAATATATAGCGCATGTGCTAGATAAACAACGGAAGGGGCTGCGGTTACACATTCCTTTCGTTTCATGCCATCGACACCTAACCGTGTTCCTCAAGCCAGGCCAGCAGGGCGCGCAGACTGCCAGTGGCCAGGCCAATGCTCGAATCTGCTGCACCGTAATAAAGGTGGATAGTGTCGCCATCAGGAGCAATGGTATAGCCGCAGGGAAAGACAACATTGTCTACGTCTCCGCGCACTTCGTAGGGTTCCTGCGGTCCAAAAATCCACTCATTGCCGCGCTGCAGGCAAAGCTCTGGCGTCTGCAGATCAAACAGAGCCAGTCCGAGTCGATAAATTGCTCCGGCGGCCGTCTGGCGGACGCCATGGTAAATCATCAGCCAACCCTGCGGAGTTTCGATCGGCGGGGGCGACAGCCCGATCTTATTAGCATCCCACCACGCCCCATGCCGAGCTTCCATCATCAGCTTGTGGCTGCCCCAGTGACGTAGGTCGGGCGAATATGAAATCCAGATGTGCGCTCGCGGGGCACTGACCGGTCGGTGGATTAAAGCCCAGCAACCGTTGATCCGATGCGGCAGCAGCGCGGCATCCTTGTCTTCCGGCGACATGATCACGCCATAGCGCTCGTAGCTCTTGAAATCTTCTGTAAGGGCCAACGCTACTCCGGGGCCGTCGCGGGTGTAGGCCGTATAAACCACGGCATACTTACTCAACTCGGGGACATAAGTAATGCGCGGATCTTCAATACCCCAAAGTTCCTCAGGGAAGGTCTCAGGCTCAGCTATCAGCGTAGGTTGCTGATCGATCTGCCAGTTGTCTTTGCCGTTTACGGAACGAGCAACACAAAGATGTGAATGTCCGCGGCGATCCTCAACTCGGCACAAAAGCAGCGTGGTTCCGTCTTGTAGCAACGTAGCGCCGGGATTGAAGACGCTATTGATTGGATACGGCCAATCGGCTGCGCTCAAGATCGGATTGTGTTCATGACGGCGAAAGAGTTCCGTCGATTGATTGCTCATTGTAATTAGTTCTCCGCGGATATTTGTGAGTTCTCAGCCAGGCGCAACTCCAATAGGGCCTGGAGATAGGCCAGCGTGGATTCCGCGCCTTGATTTTCGTTGGCGCGATCGGGATGCAAACCGTCGCGACAACCGCCGGTTGTCGGATCATAGACGGGCAGATTCAAGTCATTGCGCCCGCTGAACCAGTCGAAGGCTCGACCGGCTTCCTTGCGCCAGCGCTTGTCTTTGGTGATGCGGTATGCTTCGAGGCAGGCGGACACCGTAGCCTGGGCCTCGACCGGCTGTTGATCGAAGCGCGCTCGCTTGCCGCCCTTCCGATAGAAACCGTTGGAGCCGATGGGGACAAAATGATGCCTGTCCGCGCCTGAGCGTTGTAAGTCGGTGAGCCACGTAAGCGACTCGAGACCCGCTTCAGTCATAGCGTCGTTCGGTATCCATTGCCCGCACAAGAGCAGAGCGTGCGGCAGCGCAGCGTTACAATAGGTCAGCCGATCTTCGAACCAGCGCCATTTCTCAGAGTTGTTCGTCTTGTATAACTCCAACAGCCGCCCGGCCAATTCCTCTCGGACCTGGTCGGCCCTCCGGTCACCTTCAAACCGCCGTAGATATTCGTGGATGCCGATGAGCGCAAACGCCCACGCTCGGGGACTGGTAGTGTCGAGAATGGTTGGCAAGGCCTGCTCGAACAATCGTCCAGCCATGCTCTGAAGTGCTGCGGTATTTGAGCGGCCCAACACCGTGCCGAGCGCCCACAGTGCGCGGCCGTGACTGTCGTCGGAACCACTCGCCTCAAGCCAGTTGCGCTGGTAATCCATGAAGTTGCGAAAGCGTCCGGTTTCCGAATTGAAGGCGTAAGAGATAAAGGCGAGATAGCGAGAAGCCAGCGCTGGCGCCTCTGCATGTCCCAATTCCTCGAGCAGGGCTGCAACCATCAGCGCGCGGGCGTTATCGTCAGTCGTGTAGCCCTCGCCATAGTTGGGCACCGTGAACAAGGCGTGCTGCAACATGCCAGTCTCGTCCGTCATGTTGTGTAAGTGATCCAGTTTGAGTGGCGGCAATTCTTCGGGTCGTTTGTCGAGTGGCTTAACCGCAAAGTCGACCGGACAAAAATGACGGCGTTCAGCGCGCGCCCGATCGAAGCTGTCCCGGTAACGCCGCGCCACCTGCGGCCAAATCATGTCGCGCCCAAATAGATAAGCGCGCTTGCGCATGGCGTGGCGCTTGGCTGCGTTGTCCAAGAGATCAATCACTTGCTCAGCCAGCGCAGCCGGATCGTTGAATGGCACCAGCACTCCTCGTTCATCGGCGAGCATTTCTTCAGCGTACCAATAGGGTGTCGAGATCACCGCTTTGCCGGCGCCCACGGTGTAGGCCAGCGTGCCGGAGGTGATTTGCGCCGCATTGAGATAAGGCGTGATGTAAATGTCCGCCGCCCCGATGAATTCGATGAGTTCTTCCAAGCTGACAAATCGGTTGTAGAAGATCACTTGACCCTCGACGCCCTTTTCTTGAGCGAGCCATTGCAAGGATAGCCGATACGTTTCACCGTCGTGCTGGATCACATGAGGGTGGGTCGCTCCCAGGATGATGTAAACGACGTTCGGATGCTTGGCCAAAATGTCCGGCAAAGCCGAAATGACATTTTCAATTCCTTTGTTGGCAGAGAGGAGTCCAAAGCTTAGTAAGACGATCTTGCCTTCCACGCCAAACAGATCTTTGTGAAAACTCGGATCCACAAAGGGCACATCCGGAATGCCATGTGGGATCAAATCAATTTTCTCCGGCGGCACACCATAGATTTCGTGCAGAAACTCAGCGCCACGTTCGCTCATTACGACTAAGCGATCGGACAAGCCGGCGACCTCTTCCAACACGCGCCGCTGATCGGGATCAGGATCGCGCAGAATGGTGTGCAAAGTCGTGACGATAGGCATGCGCAAGTCGCGCAGCAGGGCCAGAATGTGACTGCCTGCGCGCCCGCCAAAGATTCCATATTCGTGTTGCAGGCACACCAGGTCCACGTTGTTGATGTTCAGAAAGTCGGCAGCGCGACGATAAGACTCAATGTCTTTCTCGGCAAGCTCAAAGCGGACGCGGCTCGGATAGGCATAGCCGGCGACGTTGTCGTTGACCGGCACAGCGATGCAGGTGGTCTCATTGTATTCGGTAGCGAGAGCCTCACATAGGTCGGTCGTGAAGGTGGCGATTCCGCACTGGCGCGGCAGGTAGTTGCCGATGAAGGCAACACGGTTGAGGCTTGAACGGTTTGAGCTTTGGTCCACTAGGAATTTACGGAGAGCCGCACATTTGGAAGAGGGGGTTACTTCGCCGGTCGGGTTTTTGCTGACTTGCCAATCCTTCTCCGGTTAGTAAGCGAGAGCACGTCGCCCGGCTGACACCGAAGCGCTCGGCATAGCTTCTCGAGCGTGTCGAAATTGATTCCAAACGCTCTGCCCTTTTTCAAGCGCCACAGGGTCGTGTGGCTGATGCTCGCCTCCTTGGCCAGCCAATAGAAGGTCCGCCCGTGGCCTTTCAGCAATTCATCGACTCGATTCTCAATCATGAGGCTGTCTCGCGTAGCCTAGATATATATCACATGCGCAAGATATTGTCGACGCGAGATATACTCTACACTTGGCATATAAGCATGCCCACGGGAGAGCCACCGCCCAGATCATGGAGCCGAACACTCCGGCCCGTTCTGGGATGCCTAACTCATTAATTCCTCCCCAGGATGCCTTGGCCTTCTCCGGTTATTCGGGCTGTGATCTCGCTTGAAATTCGATTTCTGCTTCGGGTACAATCCTGATTGCGCTCAGCGAAATGGTGTCATTGAGCGTCAGGAGATTCACTCGATGTCGGCCAGCGCCAGACCAAATGATCCGGTTGAGAACCGGCTGCTCGCGGCCCTTCCTGCCGACGAGTATGAACGGTTGCGCCCACAACTGCAGCAGGTCAAGTTCGCTCTAGGTCAGGTCGTCTACGAGTTCGGCGGCCACCTGGATTATGTATTCTTTCCGACCACCTCTATCGTGTCTTTGCTCTACACGATGGAGAACGGCACCAGCGCTGAAATGGGTTTGACGGGCAATGACGGCATCGTGGGGATCGCGCTCTTTATGGGAGGCGGCACCATGCCCAACCGGGCGGTCGTCCAAAGCGCGGGCGAAGCCATGCGGATGAACGTAAAGGTGCTGCAAGACGAATTCGCGCGGGGTGGAAAGTTCCAGCAGTTGCTGTTGCGCTATACCCAGGCATTGATCACACAGATCTCACAGACGGCTGTTTGCAACCGTCTTCATTCAGTGGAACAGCAGCTTTGCCGTTGGCTGTTGTTAAGCCACGACCGCGTGAAGGCCGATGAGCTGATCATGACCCAGGAACTGATCGCCGACATGTTGGGCGTTCGCCGCGAGGGCGTGACGGTAGCTGCGGGTCGCTTACAAGATTCCGGAGCGATAAGTTACATCCGCGGTCACATCAAGATTCTCGATCGCCCGAACCTGGAAAAGACGGTCTGCGAATGTTACCAGGTCGTCAAGACCGAATTCGATCGGCTGCTCGGCGAATAGGTTGTCATTTCCTCCCGTAGTTTCTTTAGAGCTGAGAAACCACTCGCTTCAGCTTTTCATTCACCTCAATAGCTACAGCATCGAGTGCCGGATTATTCCCAACCACCGAAAGCATCGCCTGCGCGTCGACCGCCGCGACTACAGATGTTCCTGGATCGTCGCCTTCATAAACGATGACGTTGCAGGGAAGGAGCAATCCGATGTTAATCTCTTCTTGCAGAGTCTTGTATGCGAGCGGCGGATTGCACGCGCCGAGGATCACATAATTGCGAAAATCCACGCCGAGCTTTTCTTTCAGTTTCTCCTTTATGTCGATCTCACAGAGGACGCCAAAGCCTTCGGCCTTGAGTGCTGCGCGCGTCTTTTCGACAGCCTCTGCGTAAGGAACATCAATGGTCTTACTGAATCCGTATTTTGAGTGTTGTGGTTGTTGAGCATTCATCTCGTTCTCCTTTTACATTTTGGCGATGGTTACAATCAAAGGACGGTGTGGTTGCGGCCATCGAAAAACGTGGTTACTTCTTCCCGAAGATCGCCCAACCAAGCAGGACTCCGAGGCCGAGGGTAAGTAGCGTTGGAATCCACATCCAACTGAACCCGCCGTTTATCCATCCGTGTCCCATCCGGTACCCGCCTATCCCGCCTTGTCCCATCATCCCACCGCCCAGCATTGAGCCGGTCATTGCCCCGCCGCCGAAGATCAGGAAAAGTATGACGACGACGACCAAAGCGATAACCAGTGGTGTCTTGTTCGATTCGTTCATGACATTAGTCTCCTGCCTGTGATAGTTGTGCTGCTAATTGTGGGGGAGTTGATTTGCTTCCCACCTTAGCGCAGCCCGAGAACCGAACCGGGAACGCAACGCCATGCGCTCGGCGGCAAAAGCGGCATTTGAGCTGGAGCTTACATCTTCATTTCCGGCTTCTTGTTCATGTCCATCTTTTTCATATCCATCTTTTTCTTACCTGCTTTGCTTCCATTCATCTTCGACATCATGCCGAGCTGTTTGAGCAGAGCATTAGTGTGTGCCGTCACTTGCGCAGAGTTCGGCGCATTGGCTTGCACATCCGTCTCAAGCGCGCTGACCTGGTCTTTCAATTTCGCCCGGTCCTTATCCATCTTCTCCATCATCATCTGCATCTTTGACTTCATCTCGGCGCTCATCGCCTCCATCTTCGCTTTCATCTCAGCGCTCATGTTCTGCATGTGTTTTTGGCGGAGGTCGTCGATTGCGTCGAGGTTGTGTCTTAGCTCAGCAACGGTGGCGCGGGTGAATTCAACGTCCAGAGCTGTAGGCTTCACTGCCTGAGCCTTTAGCGTCCTGGCGAACTCAGCCATTGTTTTCAAGTGAGCCGTCATTAGCATGTGGTGCGGCGATTTCATCATCTTCGCCATCTCCGACTTCATGCCGGCCATGCCCGGTTTCTTCGGTCCGCTTTGGGTGTGCTTGTGTTGCGCCCAGGCTGCGGACGGAATTACCAAAACCAGGATGATGGCTATAGCTGACAGCAATGCGCGGGTGTTCATTTTCATATCGGTATCTTCTCCTTCGGGTTGGTTAACTGGAATTTGGGCATCAAAGCCGCCCGGCACTTGAAATATTTTCGATTCTCTCCTGCGGCGGTTCTGGTGTCTGTGCTCTAACGCACATAGAGCAAGCTTTGTGCCCCCTTGCCACCTTCGCATTCGCCTTTGGTCTGTGAGGACAGCCGTTGTTGATCTGGTGCGCCGCGAAAATATCCGCGCCCCATCTGTGGAATTATTCGCAGAGCCTGAAATTCTTGCGACGAATACTTGTGAAGAGCGTCCGCGTTTCCTTAATGATTCGGCTTTCAGTGTTAGCGCACAGACCCCGCCTGCTTCATGTCCTTCCTGGCCATCTGAACCAGCTTCTGAAGGTGCGCGTGAAGCGCGGCGATTTCCCCTTCGGTGAGATCTTCGACACCGATCAAATGCACGCCGACGGTTCCTCACGTCCGGGACGGAGTGATGATGATCTCAATGGGGAGACTGACTAACGCCGGCGGGTGGCGAGGTTGTACACCAGGATGATCACTGCTAACACGATCAGGATGTGAATCAGGTTTCCACCGAAGTGCCCGATGAAGCCAAATAGCCACAAGACCAGCAAGACCACCAAGATTGTCCACAACATTGTTTGAATCTCCTTTGTTCTGTCCCCACGATTTCCCAGAGATGAGGGCGGTCGCTATGGAAGGTTGGAATCCAGACGCTCTCTCGCAGCGGCTAAGCCCATGTGAATAGTTACTAGCCCGAAATAACAATCTTGTTGTCGACCGATTTCATGCCTCGGACGTCTCTCACCAACTGCTCAGCCTTTGCTTTGGCGGCTGCGGAATTGACGGTCCCAGACAAGACCGCCCGTGCTTCGCTGATGGTTATAGAAACTGTCGCCATGCCCGGCTCGTCATTCAGCCGCTTGGTCGCGACTTCCTGCATGTTTGCATCATCGCTGGCGGTGTCTCTAGGGTTTGGCTGTTGAATGATCACCGGCGCCTGCTGCGCAGGTTGCTGAATGATCACTGGCGCTTGCTGCGCCGGCTGTTGAACTATCGTAGCCGGTTGCTGGTGACTGTTCGTCTGACTGGCCGCCACGTCCAGGTTCGCATTGCGGTTCGCGGATTCATTCGCGTTCCGGGCGTTGACGATGTAGAGGACGGCGCCGATAGCCGCAATCCCAAGAATCGCAATTATCGCTATCGTCCCCGGCGACATGCGCGACTCGCGCGGGCCTCTCTCGGTTCGCTCAGTCAAGACCTCACTGCGCTGGCCGGGACTATTCACGACGACGTGCTTTTGTATTCTCTCTTCATTCAAATCCATGAGTTTCTCCTTCAGTTCTAATGTCGTCTCTGGAAAACAACAAACGGCACAAGAAGTAAAGGCGATGGCCTGATCTCGGGTGTCGAAAGTGATTTGTCTAAAGAACGATTGGCGGCAGTCTACAACTCCAGGGAATGGCGGTCTGTGCGCCAGCACACAAAGCGGAAACACCGAGGAATCGCAAAGCTCCCCCGCTGAATCCCTACGTATGTGTGTTAGCGCACAGACCGGCTCTGTCAGAAGGATTACGTTAGCGCCTGTTCCAACAAACTTCAGCGGAAATCTGAGGAGGCAACGATTCCATCCAACCCCCGAGCGCGGGTTCTCTGTGTAGACGAAGACAAGAACTGTCGTGACGTGTTGAGCGCCGTGCTGAGTTTCTGGCGGATTGAAGCTAAGTCAGTCGCAACCGCGACCCAGGCTTTGTCTTCGATCCAGACAGAACGCTTCGACTTGTATTTGTTGGACTCTCGATTACCTGATCTAGACGGCTTTGAATTGTGCCGCCGAATGCGCGCCGTCGACGTGCACGCACCGATTCGTTTCTTCTCTGGCGCGGCCATGGAAGCTGATAAGCGGAAAGGCATTGAGGCCGGTGCTGATGCCTACGTAACCAAACCCGACGTCGATGAGCTGGTCGATAGTATCAAGCGGTACGTTTTCAGGTCGAAGAATGCCACGGCTAAAATCATTCCATTCGAACCTAGGAAGAATGTCTCCCATTCTTTCAACTTGGACCCGGCCGCAGCTTGATATGTGCGTTAGTGCACAGACGAACACGCCTAAGTAGTTTATGTTAGCGATTCTGCTGAACTCATACCGAGCAGTTTCCATTTGGAGGTTAAGGATGAAGAAGTTTCTTGTCGTAATTCTGATGTTCATGGTTTTGGCATTCGCCGTGCCCAGCGCGTCAGCACAAACCCGCCATCGACGTCGCCACGGGCGGACGTTCTGGAAGAAGCACCGAGATAAGTTAACGGTCGCCGGAACCACGGCCGCCGGCGCGGGTATTGGCGGCTTGGCTGGCGGAAAGAAAGGCGCGCTGATCGGAGCGGGTGCTGGCGCAGGAGCTGGAGCCCTCTACACCTATAAGCTTCGCAAGCGTCATCGTCGTCGACGCTAGTAGTCTTCGGATCCGAACCAAGCAATACGGCGCGCTCAGATAAATACTAATGCGACGACGCAACAAATCAGGAGGTTCCATATGAAGACAAGACAATTATCCGGCCCGATAACAGGCCTCACCCTGGGTCTCGCGTTATTGATTGGCATCGGCGTTGGATTGAGCACAACGGCGCAGGCGCAGGGTGGCTATGGCAATCAGGATCGCCGCAGCCGCAACTGGGATGGTTACCCAAACTGGGATGGTTACCCAAACTGGGGTGGCAGTTTCGACCTGCGGCAGACCGCCTTGAACGCGGGTTACAACGAAGGCACTAAAGAAGGCCGCAACGATCGCGCGCGGAACCGGCACTCTAACTTCCAGGATTTTAGTGCATACCAGAAAGCCACGAAGGACTACAGCTCACGCCTCGGCGACCGCGAACTGTATCGCCGTTACTATCGGAGAGCGTTCGAGAGCGGCTACAACACCGAACTTGGAATTCAAGTTTCTCAAGATCGCGATGATCGCGACTTCAACCGTGACCGTGATCGTGACCGTGATCGAGACCGAGACCGTGACCGCAACGACAACCGCGGACAGGATCGTCGTGGCCGCAACTGGGATCGCTACGGCACCTATGGCGGTTCTTTCGAGCTTCGCCAAACCGCGCTGAATGCGGGATACAACGAAGGGATCAAGGAAGGGCGCAATGACCGGCGGCGAGGTAGGCAGCGAGACTTTCAGAATTTTAGTGCCTACCAGAAGGCGACGCAGGACTACAGCTCCCGGCTCGGTGACCGCGAGCTGTACCGCCGGTATTACCGCGAAGGTTTCGAGAACGGTTACGCCGATGGTTTCAACGGCAACTAGAGCTTCGCATTCCTGAGTCGGATCTTGCCTGATGGAAGAGCTAACCGGGGCCATGCTCTGCAGTCCCGGCGGGTTCTTAACTCATCCTCGGCAAGATCCAGACGCGGGAGTTCCTTGAAAAGCCTCACCCTTTTCAAGTTGTTTCCATACCCCGACCGTGCTTCGTCAGTGGAGCATTTCCGAAAGTACGTAAAGAGATGACGACAGAGTTTGCTTGACTAGAGCAATTACCAAGACGCCTCACGGTGAGTTAAGAAGGACAGCAAGTAGTGCAGAGATTATTCAGCCGAACACTTCTGGCGTTTTTCGTCGCGGGTCTTCTGTCCACTTCCGTTCTGGCACATACAGGGTCGGGAATTGCCGTCGATCGTTTCGGCCAGGTGTTCTTCCTCGATACTGGTTCGGGCTTATGGAAGATCGACACGCGCGGGGAGTTGACCCGTCTTTCAGGACTAAAGAACCACTGGCTGGCCCTTGACCCGAACAACGGGTTCGCCAGCGGCCACCTACCCACGGACCCGAACCTGGACTGGGTGATTACGAGGGTCGGCGCCAACCCCACGCTGCTCATCTCCACCGATTTTCCGATCGCGATAGGTGAAGAGGGATATCTGTATTACCCGTCTGGTCGCCCAGGTAGTTTGCGAATCATGCGGACGCTACCTTCCGGAGAGACGTCAGTCTTGGCAACCCTGCCGCCGACGGCAAGAGGACCGCTTCCGCACATAAACGGGATCACTGCCGGTCCCGATTGTTCCTTGTACTACACCGAGAACGATGTCATCCGGCGGATCACCAACGACGGCCGAATCTCGACCGTGGCGACTGTCCGAGCTCTCGTCGGCGGACCATCGATTCCGGGAACGGACGTACATCCGTATCTCCGTGGGCTCGCGGTCGACGGTCGCGGAGTCATGTACGTTGCCGACAATGGGGACGCCCGGGTGCTGAAGATCACACCCGACGGAAGAATCACTACTCTGCTTAAACTCCAAAGCCCTTGGTCGCCTACTGGCGTTGCTCTCTTTGGCACGGACGTGTACGTGCTCGAGTTCCTGCACACGGCAGGGGATGTGCGGCGCGAATGGTTGCCGCGGGTTAGGAAGTTAGCATCGGACGGGACCAGAACTATCATCGCGACCGTTGCACAAATGCCGGGCGCGCGGGACTAGATTCAATTGTTGACCGAACCTTAGGACCATGAGACTAAACAAAGCATGAACCCAACGCGACCAGTCAAAGTCATCAAGAACGGGGAAGGCAAAGACCCCGGCATCCGGGCCGAAATCGAAACCGCCGTCGACCCGAATCAACGCTGAGCAGACAGCTCGAAACCGCGCGCGGGCGGCTATCAATGCTTAAAGCTCGAAGTCCGATGAGCAACGGATCAGGCAGGCGCCGACTCTGGTTCGCAAGGGTAAGCACCTCAACGTAGACGCAGTGCTGGCGCGCTCGCTGGCGAGAGTGGTGAGCGAATAGCTTCATGCGATCTAAGGAAAGGTTTTCTCTCCGGGCCGGCGTCAGTCGTTGGCGGCAAGACCGGCAACAAGTAGTCCAGGAGATGCTGTAGTGATGCATAGTCCGAGAGTCGCGTAACGTATTCGTTACGCGTGGCGCCAACCTCAATCATCGGCGCTGGATCCACAACTTCTTCATGAGTGATGATCACAACTGGTATCGGTCCCACCTCTGCGTGCTTGACGATCTGGCGCGCGGCAACTAATCCATAAAGCAGCGGTACGTCCATATCAACTACGAGTAGATCCGGATGGGTCTCCCGAGCCTGTCGGGCCGCATCCCTCCCGTTGTCCGTATCAATTACACGGTAGCCCTTTAGTTTCAGGCCCTGCTTGAGATCGGACGACCGTGCCTCCCGATAATCCTCGACCATCAATACGACGTGATTGGCGCCGTTAGCGGACACCGGAGTAGCATCGTTTGGCGTTTCAGCCGAAAGTTGTGCATTAAGAGACATAAGCCGCGAACGCTCCTATCCTGATTAGGTCCCGCCGACAGCGACCCTTGAGATTTAGTTGGAGTCTAGAATCTAGACGATTCGTCGCTTACCATCTGTGCGCTTACGCACATATGGGGATGATTCTGAGAAAAAACACTGAGGGGGCGGTGAGGTGTGGTGCCACAAATGATCGTGCGTCTGATCGGTGTGAGATCGCAGAGTGAGAGAAGCTATTCCTCAGTCTTGTCTTTCTCGTCCTGAGCGTCGCCTTTTTGGCCATCTGAACTATCTCTCAGGAAAAGGGGGACCGCCGCCTCTTGATGGAGCAGTTCTCGTACGAGTACTTCAGGCTCTTTCTCCAAATTGAGTTGCGTTTTGTTTTGGGATTGGTCCTGATTCAAATCATCGTCTCCTGTTTGGGTGTCCGGATTTTCTTCCGGGCGTTTGCGCCTCAAGCAGCGACTGGAACCTCGCGCAACAGACGAGCGAGAAGTCTTCTTAGTTGATTGAAGCTGTCAGGGCGAGAGACGTGCACGTTTTCTCCGATGGCGACGTCATCACCTTCATCGATACTATCAATGCAAAAGATCACCACCGGTACCAGGACTCCCAGGTCAGCGTATTCGCGGATGCGACGCGCGGCTGCAATCACTTCGCTGGGTAAACCGGCCAGGCTGACGAGAATCAGATCGGGACGCTTGCGTCTGGCGCTCTCGATCGCGTCGCGTTCGTCACGGGCTACGGCCACGAGATAGCCGTCGGCCTTCAGCAATTTTTCAATGCCGTCGCGGGTCTCCGCCACATCCTCCACTACCAGGATGATCAGCCTCGTGTCGTCTTCCCTATACATCAAATTGCTTCTCTGCTCGCTTCGTTTCTGGCCAGATGAGTCGATGTCCAGGCCATCGTTTTGTGGGTCTTAAATGTCGGCAGCTAGAGGCAGGCGCACCCGTTTGATCGACTTTGCCAGCCGCAGAAATTGCATAGCGCGAATGCCCCACCAGTTGAGATCGAGTTCGTACCAGGCCAGTCCATGGCGCGCAGAAGTTGGATACGCATGATGGTTGTTGTGCCAACCTTCGCCAAAGGTCAGCAGCGCGACCCACCAGTTGTTTCTTGAATCGTCCATGGTGGCGAACCGGCGTCGGCCCCACATGTGTGTCGCTGAGTTAACCAGCCACGTCGCATGCAAATTAAAAGTAACGCGGAAGAAGATGCCCCACATTAGATATCGCCAGCCGCCAAACGCGAGTAGTCCTAAACCCAAAAACACCAGAGGCACCCAGTAAAGACGATTGAGCCATACGTGAAATCTATCCTTCACCAGATCCGGAGCGTAGCGCGCCACAGTCTCGCTGTCATACTGCTGGCCGGTGCCCCAGAGAATCCATCCGACGTGTGACCACCACCCGCCATCGCGCGGCGTATGTGGATCATCACCGGGCACATCTGTATAAGCGTGATGGATGCGATGGGTCACGACCCAGTAGATGGGGCCGCCTTCAAGCGTCAGCGTGCCGCAGAGAGTCAGAAAGTACTCGACCAACTTTGGCGTTTTGTAACCACGATGAGTTAACAGTCTGTGAAAGCCCATGCCCACGCCGAGGCTCGCCGTAATCCACCAGAGCAGGACGCTGACCACCAGCGCCCGCCAACTAAACATAAAGAGCGCTGCTATCGCGCCTACATGAAAAATAGCCATGAAGATGGTGGCATTCCACTTGATACCCTTCGGTTGCTCCTCAGTCGTTGTTTCGTCGCTCATTCAACTCCTTCGATTCGTACTTAAGCCGAGGCCACAGCATCTGCTGCGGACTAGAGATATGATCACTTGTTCAGTATACGCTTGAAAATGCGCGCCGTCTGTGTGGCAACGCACATTGGCGCGAGCCGACGAGTCCCTTGACTTCTAATCAGGATCGCTGGGTCAGAGAATTTGGCGGTGGCGATCGGAATCGAGCCGATGAATGATGAATAAGGTTTGGCAGTTCGAAAAGTGCACTATCCCTTTGAGAGTTTCCAGCCAGAATAGGTTCGTTACCTGACAGGGAATTGGCAGAGGCAACGTTCTTAGGAAATTATCGGGCGACGCTTCACTTTCGCGGCGTCCGGGCTAATGAGTTGTGGGTGGGCTGGTTGGATTCGTAAAACCCCAAAAGAGTTAACATATTGCCTTAAGTTTGCTTGATACGAATACTTGACTCTAGAATCGAGCCCGGCCCGAACACCCGGGCTCGCCGGAAGGCCTGAATGTACGTTGCTCATAGTCTTGCTCAGACCATCTGCCACTTGCTGGCCGGCAGTGCTGCGCCCTTACTGGCAGGCTTGGTAGGTATGTCTTGGCCGGTGGCAAGAAGCAAGGCTAGCGCCCAACCAATCGCCGCCAGTCTCGCTCGACTGCGACAAACGGCAAACCGGATCTACAGCCGCATGCGACTCCTCGGACTTAACGAGACGCAGTTATCAGAGCGATGTAGTCTCGCGGCCATCCAATTATTCGAGGACGCCGAGGTGCCGAATTTGTCGCGGGACCGGGTTTCCAAGATCCTGATGAACCGGCGGGATGTGCCGGCAGCATCTGCTGCTCGGATCATCAGCCAGGGGGAACTTGCGGTTCTTTCCAATGTGCTCGCAGTCTCAGTCGAATGGCTAGTCGGGCAAGAGGAAAACCGAGATCCGGTAGTTTGGAACGTATTAGGTAACGCTGACCGCGTTGCTGAATTCGCGCACGTGATTCAGGAGTACGAGGAGATGGGGAACGAAAGCAAGGTTTGGAGTCAATATCCGATGCACGCCCTTAGCAGCGAAGCCTTTATTCACTCCTTCAACCAGGTGAATTACGGATCTAAACCTGGCATGGCGAATCCGAGATTGCTGGTCGACTTCTACAATAGATTGGCTCGGATAAGGCGGAAGCGTATCTTGCGGCCCGGTCGCCCATTTCAATACACCAGCCTTCTCTATCGATCACATTTCGAGGAGGTTATCTGTGGCCAGGGTATTTTTTCGGCGATCTCAAAAACGCTCCGCGGAAAAAATATTGACGTGATGATAGATACAATTACTAACCCCTCTTTAAGAATCAACCTCGTTATTGTTAAGGACGACTACGTCGCAGCTCTGGAGGGGGTACGTAACTACAAGATCTTGTCCACGGTGGATAGTTTGTTTTCAAGCTGGAATTATCACAGCGGCGACGTGGGCTGGTCCGAGCACCCCACCTACGTCGAGCCCCATCGCCAACTGCTGGACGGCATGTCGGCGCACTCTCTATGCCGGGATGTTAGCGAGACGGTCGAGTACCTTAAGTCTCTGCAGAGCCAGCTTCGCGGCGGTCCAAAGTAGACCTCAAGTTGATCGACTAATCAGCCTGCCTCTAGACTCCGCGGGCAAGCGGTAACGCCGCCATACCCGCGGCGAATTTCGCTATTCGTGAGCGCGGCGAGGCTTCTCAGTCCAGGGTTTCCTTTTAGTCAGTCCTGCGACAACAAATTAACTCGATTAGCAAGAATTTATAACAGAGTGCTTGAGGTAGCACACAATTGAGGTGGCATCTGTTGGAGAATCCCCGCCCCTTGTCCTGAGAATATTCGTACGAGGATCCGAAACCTTGATTGTTCGTGATTATGGATTCCTCTCAGGAAGGGTCGACATCATTCGCGGCATGCTTTATGGGGCACAAGAGAGGGATGGGTGGTGAATTTGACTACGGCGAAACCTCACAAGCTGAAAAAGAAGAAGAAAAGGAAACGGAAGACGGCCCTGGTCATCTGCCGCGATCGCAAAGAGTTCTGGACCACGCAGACACAATTCTGGCAATGGGTGCGCGAGCAAGTAGTTGTTAAGACAGGCGACCAGCCGCTGACAGGTGCGTATCTGCGGGAGCATGAAGAGCTGATGGTCGTGTTCAGCAATACCGTATTGAATCTTGCTCACCCCAACCACATTCGCGAGGCGCTGATGTCTCGTCGCATAGGCCTGAGTCGCTGAATCCACAAATGATTAATCTTACACATCACCCCACCTGTTTAAGTACTGGCCGCCGCGACTCTCTGGCTGTAGCTCAGATCTCGGGAGACCATGATCGCCGGAATGCGCAGGACCGCCGCTTGCTACTGGTGTTAATGCTGGTCGGAGACAATTTGCGGCGACAACTGGTAATCCGCGATCTGGCCGCGGCCGTAAATCTCTCGTCCGGGCGACTGGCGCACCTGTTCAAGAGCGAGGTGGGTGTCTCTCCACAGCGCTATCTGAACAACCTACGGATGGCGAAAGCCAAGGAGCTTTTGGAACACGGGCTATTGAGTGTGAAAGAGATCGCGGCAGAGGTTGGCATTCCCGATGTCAGCCGTTTATGCCGTTGCTTCAAAGCTCGCTATGGCATGACCCCAATGGAATATCGTAAGACTCACTTGAGAATAGAGTTGAAAAGCATCGGTGCATCCGCACTCGCCGCCTGAGACAAACACGGTAAGTCCGCGTCAGAAGCTAACGCCTAGCCCGGATTATTCATGAATGAAGTTTTCATCATGAGTCCGCGAAGCGGACGGACGAAAATAGCCCAGCGATTCATCGCTGGGATCAGGTCGGCATCTCGACCGTAGCCCGCAAAGCGGGCGACAGACCGTGAAGAGTCCGCAACGCGGACGTCCGACAATAGCCCAGCGATTCATCGCTGGGAATGGAATTGGGTTGAGAACTGAGTCCGTGCAACGGACGACTGAACTCGTTTCTGGTCGGCTTCAGCCGTCCGCTCCGCGGACTGCGCTTTCACCGCTTTCATGAATAATGCGGGCTAGATTCTCGATTTGCGCTCAGAACGTTCGGCCACCTTTCAAGACAATCATCGCGACCTCGTAGCAAGATTCGCATACGCGTAGCAGTAACAAGTTGTAAATAGCGGTATTCGTCAATGGAAAGGTCTTGCCCCGGATTCTGGTTGCGCATATAAGAATTCACATTCTTAGATAATCAGGTTTCTTAGCGGTGTTTGCTTTCTTCCGTCGGTCTTCGGAGTCAGCCCGAGTTGCCGGTTATCTGAGTCCAATTGAGCGTTGCCTAGCGAAATAGGCTTCCCCCAGTGGTAACTGCGCGGGTACCGCATGAATTAAGCATCCTCCTACGGTCCTTATTCAAGCCGACGCCGATTTATGCCCTGACTGCTTTCGGAATCAAACTAATGACCCGAGCCGGGGTTGGAGCGCTGCCAGCAGAGGACTAACGCTTTTCATGGTAATAATCTTGCCTGAGATCGGGTGGCGGAAAAAACCTTTCTTCGCCGCTGAAGGCGTTGATACTCCTTCTACCAACAAGTGAATAAGCAATCAATAGCACAGACTTTAAGTAGTCCCACGAGGACGAGTAATTCGAGCCGCGATCGGAGGGTGCAGGTCGTAAAGATGCTGATCGAGGACAGCTTCCAGCACCATCTGGATCTATCAGAAATGGCGAAAGCCGTGAAGCTTTCCCCCTGGCGGCTGGCACATTTATTTAAGGCTGAGGTAGGAATCTCGCCGCTCCGTTACCTGACGTTGGTACGGCTGCAAAAAGCGCGACAGTACCTTGAGACAGGCTTTCTTACGGTGAGAGAGATCGCGGCTTCGGTAGGAATTCCCAACGCGAGTCACTTTACCAGGAGCTTCAAGGCGGCCTATGGATCGTCACCGGTGCAGCATCGCAGCGACCACTTTCGCATCGCGGCTAGCAGGGACGATGGTCGCGCGTTCAAGTCGCCGCCGGCCGCGAGGTAGGTGAATGCGGGTGGCTGAAAAACTCCTTCTCCGGCTGGGAGAAGGGTTGGGGATGAGGGGCGTAGACAGGATCATTCATTTGAGTTGGTCGCTAATCAGTCCGCGAAGCGGACGGCCCGAAAATAGCCCAGCCCTTCAGTGCTGGGAAACTCCGCATCGAAACCAACAACAGCCCGTGGAACGGGCGGCTGAGACCGGAATGACATCGCCAAAAGAATTGCAATTTCATTCGTCCGTTTCACGGACTGGCGGCGACATCTGGGTATTAGGATGGTTTGAGGTATCTAGTAATGACAAGCAAGTCTGATTCTCTGATGTTCGCTATTTGTTGGAAGACGTCGGTGCGGTGCGCCGCGGTCGTTTTAGCGATCGCTATGTTCACATTCGCGGCGAACGCTCAAACAGCCTCGATACCGGCCAAGCCATCTGCCCCCCCAGCCGTTACTTCGGTTTCTGCCGAGGACACTCGCTATCGGATCGGCGCCGGTGACGTCCTTACCATTACTGTAAGGAAAGCGCCCGAGCTTTCGGGGCCCGTGCGGGTGGATCAGCGAGGAATGATCCGCATTCCCATGATTGACGTACCCGTGCCCGCCGCCTGCAACACTGAAAGCGAACTCGCCACGAACATCGCGAAGCTATATTTGGAATACAAGAACAATCCCAGTGTCGAGGTCTTTGTCAGTGATTTCCAGTCGCGTCCCGTCGCTGTGATTGGAGCAGTTAACTCGCCTGGACAGTTCCGGCTTCAAAGGCGGGTTCGTCTGCTTGAGCTTTTGAGCTTCGCCGGCGGACCCGCCGTCAGGGCAGGCCGAGTTATCAACATCATTCATGCTGGCGGGTCGAACATCTGCGAGACTAAAGCGTCGGACAGCAGTAGTCCCGCGGTTGGACCTCAGGAACTCAGCATCTACAAGCTGTACGATACGCTGAAAGGAAAAGAGGGATCGAACCCCTTTGTGCAGCCCGGCGACATCGTCTCTCTACTTGAAGCTGATCAGGTCTTTGTCATCGGTCACGTCAATGCGCCACAGGCGATCTTCTTAAGGGATCAGCCAATAACGATTTCGCGGGCGATCGCGATGGCCGGAGGGCCGGCGCGTGATGCCGGCACCAGCCGCGTTCGCATTATCAGACAAGTCAACGGCAGCGATGGCAAGCAGGAAATTCTGGTTGACCTCAAAGCGATCCAGAAACAGAAGGCGCCAGACATTCTTTTGCTTCCCGATGACATAGTGGAAGTCGGTGGGTCCACCGGCAAGACGATTCTTGGCATTCTGACAGGTGTTGTTCCCGCAGTCGTTTCGCAGGGTGTAGTTCGAGCCATACCCTAGCTTTGGAAGGGGACCGAGCCCTATCCGCAGATTACGCAGATTACACAGATGGGGACGAAACTAAACAAAAGCCAGATGGGGCAGAAACTCATAAGATTCACCTGGAGGCATGCGTGTGGTCGGTTGTTCTTTTCTTCCTACCATCTGTGTAATCTGCGTAATCTGCGGATAGATTCTGAATTTAACTAAGACTGACCCAAAAATGAACGAATCAACACAACTATCCAGACCAGGCGTTGTTTCAACCCGGAACGAGCAGATCACCCTGGACCGGCCGGAACGAAACGGCGGCGATGCGACTTCTTATCCCAGGTATTCGGATGACCGCGCGGAAGCGCAGGGCGTGCACCTGCTGGATTACTGGCGCATCGTGCGCAAGCATATTTGGCTGATCCTCGGCATCTCAGTGCTCATCCCGACAATCGTTGCCATCTATCTAATTCGAAAGCCCGACATATACGAAGCCCAGGCGCGCGTCCAGGTCGATCTCGAGAACGCGAATCCGTTGCTTGGAGGCATGTCCAAAGGCAGCTCGGTGATCCTGAGCAACGAGGCCGCGGATCCCGCTTATTTCAACACCCAGCTTCAGATCCTGGCCGGACCCGGATTGCTGCGCCGAATCGCGAAGAATTTAGACCTTGAGCACAACCAGGATTTTGTGGTGGCCTCGAGCGGTAAGTCGATGTGGACAAACATTCGCAGTATCTTTTTTAAGCCGACGGCTAACTCCAAGTATTCTTCACCGGATTTGCTCCCGACTACCTCTGCTTCCTCCACTAAGGCGCAAGACCTCGCAGAGGCAGAACGCCTTTCGGACTATGTGGACGAACTCCAAACCACCTTAGCGGTTGAACCGGTTAAGGAGACGCGGCTTACGGTTCGCGAGACCCGGCTAATCGACATTAGCTACCGGCATACCGATCCCCGTTTGGCGGCGAAGATTGTCAACACGATCGCACAGACTTTCGTAGATCAAAACCTGGAGAAAAAGACCGAGTCGAGTGGCACCACCGGCAGCTATCTTGAGAAGCGCATTGCCGAACTGCAATCCACCAATCGAAGCAAAGAGGAGCAGCTCATCAATTACGCCAAGACCCATCAAATCCTCTCGCTGGATGATAAGCAGAACGTCGTGGTGGAAAGACTCGCCGGCCTAAGCAAACAGCTTCTGGTTGCGGAGAATGAACGGAAGCTGGCTGAAGCAGCGTATAAGGCCAGCCTTCAGCCCGGAGCGGCCGAAGCCCTGGCGGAAGGAGGAAGCGGCGAAAGAGAAGTTCCTTCGGCTACCAAACTTTCTACCGAAGCAGGACTGAAGTTGGCTGAGTTGAAACAGAAGCGCGCGGAATTGCTGGTCGAAAATACTGAGAAGTGGCCCGCAGTTAAAGAAATAGACAAACAGATTGCCGTCATCGAAAAACAGATGAGCGACACGCGGACCCGCGCCACCACGATTGTGACCACTAATCTTTCTACCCGGTATCGCCAGGCCCTGGCGACTGAGGAAGCGCTGCGCAAATCCTATGACCAGCAACGGGCCGAAACTCTAACGCAGAATGAAGCGGCCGTGAACTATCGCATTATCCAGCAGGAGATCGAAACCAATAAGAGCCTCCTGGACGGGCTGCTGCAACGTATGAAAGAGAACGACGTGGTCATCACCGGCACGCCTAATAATATCCGCGTCGTCGATTACGCCATCGCCCAGAAAAAACCGGTTGCGCCAAAGCGAACCTTGATCGTCGGACTATCTCTGCTGCTGTCGCTTGGCTGCGGCGTTGGGCTGGCATTCCTGCTTGAGTATCTTGACGACAGTGTCCGCTCGACCGAAGATGTCGAGAAGTTTCTTCATCTCCCTTCAGTCGCGGTTATCCCTCAAATTGGCAAGGCAAAGGTGAAACGCTTATCCTCAGGCGCTACCAAGAATGCCCTCGTCTCCAGCAACGGTAATAGCGCGAGACAAGACGTATTGTTGACCGGCATCGAAAAGCACTCTCCATTGGCTGAGGCTTACCGTCATCTGCGCACATCCATACTGTTATCGACTGCCGGCCGGCCTCCCAGGACACTTCTGGTTACTTCAAGCATGCCTTCTGAAGGAAAAACTACAACTGCGGTTAATACGGCCATCAGTCTTGCTCAGACCGGAGCGAAAGTATTAATTGTTGATGCCGACATGCGCCGGCCCCGCATCCACTCCATCTTCAATCTCAGAAATGATCATGGCTTGAGTGCTTTGCTATCGCGCGAGGCATCCGACGCCGAGGTGTCTTCAGCTATCCAGCATGACGAGGAATCCGGGTTATTCATCCTTACGGCCGGACCTTTGCCGCCGAATCCGGCTGAGCTGCTTGGTTCTGAACAGATGCTAAAACTCATTGCTACGCTGACGCCGAACTTCACGCATGTCGTGATCGATTCTCCTCCGATTGCCGCGTTTACCGATGGAGTCTTGATTGCGACCATGGTCGACGGCGTTCTGCTGGTCGTCCACAGTGGCAAGAGCTCGCGAAAAGTCATCGCCCGCGCGCGTAAACTTTTGCTGGACGTCGGCGCCCGCATAATCGGTGTGGTTCTGAACAAAGTAGAAGCCGCCGGATCAAATTCGTACTATTACTACGGTGGCTACTATCAGCATTATCACTCCGCAGCGGAAACACCCGCCGAAGGGCGGGGAGCTGGTGTGATCTCCGACATCTGACTTCTATCTTTTCGCCGATTGCCAACTAACTTCTGACCTCTGATCACTGACTTCTAATCTGTGCAATCTGCGTAATCTGTGGATAGTTTGATCTCTGACCTCTGATCTCTGACTTCTGACTTCTGACCTCTGACTTCTGACTTCCTTAATTGACCCGTTTGTCGCAGGGTGATAGCTTGACGCAATGAGCGCGATTGAATTCACAACTGAGCTAAGCGATGAAGCAGTGCTGCGGATTCCTGACGAAGTGGCTGCCCGGCTGCCAAAGGCGGGAAAAGCACGCATCATTGTCATCGCCGGTGAAGATAACGACGACGCGACGTGGCAGCTATCAGCCTATGAGCAGTTTCTCCGCGACGACTCACCTGAAGACGCAGTCTACGACGCACTCCGCTAAAAGTGTTCGGCGAGATCTACATTTGCGAGTTTCCCTTTACGTCGGCAACTCGAAGCAAGATTCGACCGGCGTTGGTGCTTTTCGATCTTAAGGAAGACGCCATCATCTGTCGTGTCACCTCTGTTCTCCGTACCGGGTTATTGGATATTTTACTTGACGACTGGCAGGCAGCCGGGCTGCTTAAGCCGTGGGTTGTACGCCTTGGCCATCTTGTCACCGCAGAGAAATCAATCTTCCTGCGGCGCCTGGGTATCCTCGGTCCTGCTGATCTTGATGCCGTCCGCAATGCGTGGAACCGCCACATGAGGTTATGACCGAATCGTCAAACGAGTCCTTTCCCCTTAGCTCTAAAATTCGCAATCCGAGATTCGCAATTCTGACTTCTGACCTCTGATCTCTGTTCTCTGACTTCTAATCTGTGCAATCTGCGTAATCTGTGGATAGTTTGCTTGAGCAAAAACGGGGCAGTGGCCCGACGGTCAGCGAGGGCTGACTTCTGACCTCTGACATCTGATCTCTGACTTCTTTGTGATATTTTCTTTTTCATGACTTCTGATCTCTGTTCTCTGACTTCTAATCTGTGCAATCTGCGTAATCTGTGGATAGTTTGCTTGAGCAAAAACGGGGCAGTGGCCCGACGGTCAGCGAGGGCTGACTTCTGACTTCTGATCTCTGACATCTGAATCTGATCTCTGGTATTATTTCGACATGAAATTAATTGACTTACCCGACGTTCACGACTTGCCCATCCGGGAAAAGCTACAGCTCGTAGATGAATTGTGGTTGTCGGTGACGCAAGAGTTGAAATCGCTTGAGGTCTCTGACGAAGAAAAGAAACTCCTGGATGCGCGGTGGGCTACGTTTCTCAGAGATCCCGATTCGGCGCTTACAATCGACCAGTTCCGCGCGAAGCTGAGCACGATTCGCACATGAGAGAGATTCGTCTTCTGCCGGCGATTCTCGATGACGTGCGACAAGTTCGATTAACCTGATTCAGACGAAAGCATTCGAAGAAAAAGGATGGACACTGAACAAACCTTCTCCGTGCAACAGGCATTGGACGTTTTTGAGCACATGCCATTGGAAGACCAAATGACGGTGATTGAAGTCCTACAACGGCGGCTGTTAGAAGAACGGCGCTCGGAAATCGCGCGGCACGCGACGATCACGCTGGAAGCAGTACGCGAAGAGCGCGCCCGGTATGGCACAGTGGAAGATCTCAGGCGAGACTTGGATTCATGAGAAAACTGTCGTGGGACAGTAGTTTCCGTCGCGCATTCAAACGACTGACACGACGTGATCGGATTTTACAGGAACGCATTTTTGATGTTCTGGATCAACTCGCCCGTGACCCATCGCTCCCGACGCTCAAGACGCACAAACTGAGCGGGCAACTGCAAGGGTTGTGGGCGTGTTGGGTAGAGTACGATTGCCGCATCATCTTTGCATTCGAGAAGGAGCCGCAAACAGGTGAAGAATTGATCGTCCTCGTCGACTTGGGTACCCACGACGATGTGTACTAGGAATCTGTCGGGAGAGTGTTTCTCCGCGCGACTCCGTGGCTTAATAAATGTCCGCTCTTTGCCCTTAGCCCTCTGCTCTTTGCTCTAGAATTCGCAATTCGCAATTCGAAATTCGCAATTCTTGATTCTGACCTCTGACATCTGACTTCTGATCTCTGACCTCTTGATCTCTGGACATTGACTGACCATAACCGCAGCTCTTAGAATTCACCGCATGAGTGTTGAAGAACTTGAAGTCGTTGTTTCGCGTCTTTCGGCAGCAGAGTTGGCCCGTTTCTCTGATTGGTTCGAGGAGTTTCGGGCGCAGCAGTGGGACGAGCAGATTGAAGCCGACATCCTGGCCGGCCGACTCGACGTTGCTGGAAAGCGCGCTGATGAAGACTTTGAAGCGGGTCGCTGCACGCCACTGTGAAACACTTTGCTTCGCCTGAGTTTTGGTTTCACTACCGGAAACTGCCTGATAAGGTTCGCGACCTTGCCGATAAGAACTTTGAGCTCATGAAAGCAGATCCGCGTCACTCTTCCCTGCGGCTAAAGCGAGTCGGGCGATTTTGGTCAGTACGCGTGGGACTCCGTTATCGGGCACTTGCCAAAAGACCGCCCCGACGGCTTGGTTTGGTTCTGGATTGGACCGCACGATACTTACGATCGTCTTACCTGATTGTGCCGCCGACCCTCTGTTTTTACTGCCGTTGCGTGAACAAATCCTGAGAATCTTGTTAATCATGTCAGTTTCTGACATCTGACTTCTGATCTCTGATCTCTGACTTCTGTTCTCTGCTCTCTGACTTCTAATCTGTGCAATCTGCGTAATCTGTGGATAGTTTGATCTCTGACCTCTGACCTCTGACCTCTGACCTCTGACCTCTGATCTCTGACCTCTGATCTCTGACCTCTGACTTCTGACTTCTGACTAGCTATTGATCTACGGTTTGGTACAATGAAACTAATGAACCTTGAGATCACCGCAGAGCCCTTGACTCTCAGAACCGATGCTTCGGGAGTGGTTCGTGTCGGGAACACGCGGGTTTCACTCGATACAGTAATTCGGGCTTATATCGAAGGGGCGATACCGGAGGAAATAGTCGAACAGTTTCCCTCTCTGCAAGTGGCTGACGTTTATGCGGCAATCAGCTATTACTTAAAGCACAAAGATCAAATAGATGATTACCTGCTTAGGAGAGAGCAGCAGCGAGAGAAGGTCAAGCAGGAGAACGAAGCCAAGGCCAACCCTTTCGGCCTGCGCGAGAGGCTCTTGGCGCGGATGAAATCTTCAACAGCGAAATAGATGCTGCGTCTGGCGACTGATGAAGACTTCAACAACCGCATCCTGCGGGCTTGCTGCGGCGTATAGGATCATCGACGTGTGGCTGGTGCGCTGACTTCTAATCTGTGCAATCTGCGTAATCTGTGGATAGTTTGCTTGAGCAAAAACGGGGCAGTAGCCCGACTGTCAGGGAGGGGCAGTTCTTGATCTCTGACCTCTGACTTCTGATTTCCGGTTTATGATTTCCGGTTCATCTCCGTGTCCTCTGTGGTGAATGCTCCAAAAGTTCGCAATTCGAAATCCGAGATTCGCAATTCTTGATTCTGACTTCTGACTTCTGACTTCTGACCTCTGACATCTGACTTCTGACTTCCGGTTCATCTCCGTGTCCTCTGTGGTGAATGCTCCAAAAGTTCGCAATTCGAAATCCGAGATTCGCAATTCTTGATTCTGACTTCTGACTTCTGACTTCTGACTTCTGACCTCTGACATCTGATTTCCGGTTCATCTCCGTGTCCTCCGTGGTGAATGCTCCAAAAGTTCGCAATTCGAAATCCGAGATTCGCAATTCTTGATTCTGATCTCTGACTTCTGATCACTGACTTCTGATCACTGACTTCTAATCTGTGCAATCTGCGTAATCTGCGGATAGTTTGCTTGAGCAAAAACGGGGCAGTAGCCCGACTGTCAGGGAGGGCTGACCTCTGACCTCTGACCTCTGACCTCTGACTTCTGATTTCCGGTTCATCTCCGTGTCCCTCTGTGGTGAATGCTCCAAAAGTTCGCAATTCGAAATCCGAGATTCGCAATTCTTGATTCTGATCTCTGACTTCTGATCACTGACTTCTGATCACTGACTTCTAATCTGTGCAATCTGCGTAATCTGCGGATAGTTTGCTTGAGCAAAAACGGGGCAGTAGCCCGACTGTCAGGGAGGGGCAGTTCTTGATCTCTGACCTCTGACTTCTGATTTCCGGTTCATCTCCGTGTCCTCTGTGGTGAATGCTCTAAAATTCGCAATTCGCAATCCGAGATTCGCAATTCTGACTTCTGACTTCTGACTGCCGGTTTCTCTTCTATCGCTCTTGGCTCTCGGCAAGCTGTGGTGGTAGTCTACGCACATGAGCATCAATTCCATGATCGAGCGTACCGCGGGGACTTGCGGAGGCCGCGCACGCATTGCCGGCACTCGGGTTCCGGTTCACCGCGTGACCGGATATTACCGGCTCGGCTACGCGCCCGAAGAGATACTGGATTTGCTCGATTCTCTCTCCCTGGCCCAGGTTCATGCGGCGCTCGCCTACTCCCTGGCGAATCCGGAGGAAGTGGAAGCTGCGCTGCGCGAGGAAGAGGAAGCGCTCAGACGGTTGGCGCCAGAGATCAAGCTAAGTGACGTTGCCTGATCTCTACCTCGATGAGGACTCCCAATCGCGCCCTCTGATTCGGGCGCTGACATCTAGAGGACTTTCAGTAACCGCAACTTCCGAAGCTGGCATGTCACACAGCACTGACGAGGAACAGTTACGCTTTGCGGCGTCCGTTAACATGGTCTTGGTGACGTGCAACATTGCCGACTTCGTCCGCCTACACACGGAATTTCTTGTTGCGGGCGAGGAGCATGCTGGGATCATTCTTATTCCCCAACAAAGGTGGGGCGCGGGCGAACTGGCGCGCCGGATTATACGATTGTTAGTGGGCGTACCAGGGCAGAGCCTCCGCAATCGTCTCGAGTATGTAAGCAATTGGTAGCAGACATCTGACATCTGAACTCCGACTTCTGATCTCCGGTTTATGATTTCCGGTTCATCTCCGTGTCCTCTGTGGTGAATGCTCTCCAGTTCGCAATTCGCAATCCGAGATTCGCAATTCTTGATTCTGACCTCTGACATCTGACTTCTGACCTCTGACCTCTGACCTCTGACCTCTGACTTCTGACCTCTGACCTCTGACTTCCGACTTCTATCTTTTCGCCGTTCGCTGGTTTACAATTTGTCTCATGAGCATAACTGAAATTGAAGCCGAGCTTGAGCGCCTAACACCCGATGAACTTCGTTCTCTGGCGCTTCGCTCATGGAATGCCTTTGTCAGGAGCGAGGGCGATTCAGGAACCTTCAATGAGTGCGATGAAGACGATCCGGCTTTGCTGTCTGCTTTGGACGAAGGTATCCGCCACGCCGATTCCGCTCCGACCGGTGGCTTCACTGGCGAAGAGATACGCGAGCGCATCAGCGAATGGACTTCAAAGTAGTATTCCAGGATACGTTCGTCCATGATCTTGAACAGATAGTCAGATGGATCGCCGCTGATAATCCGATTGCCGCTGACAGCCTTGGGAATCTAATCGTTGACAAATGCGAAAGCTTAAGTTTCTTCCCGGAACGCTATCCCAGACTGCGCCAACGATCCAACATTCGAAGGTTAGTGATCCGGCCGAATTTCAAGGTCTTTTACCGAGTCAGATCGGATATCCGGGTGGTTGAAATTCTTCGTTGCTGGCATTCACAACGCGAGTCAGATCCGCTGACCTCTGACGTCTGACCTCTGACTTCTAACGATTGACCATTGACGATTCATCGGTCTTGCGGAAATGGCAGAAGTGACCTAGGATTCGTGTATGCGCATACTTATTAAATTCCCAGACGTGGAGACTGAGCGCCGCGCTCTAGGGAAGTTGATTCCCCGATTTTCCGGCAAGAGTTGGGTCACCGGCGAAATAGCCGTGCCAGCCCAGGCGTTGGGATTCCTGGCTGACCACGGAATTCAATTTACCGTCATCGGACCAGCTCCTTATGAGTACGTTACGCCGCTACGAAATCCTGGTACCGTTGGTGTTCAATGACGGGACGCCGGTGCCAGAGGAGTTACTGGCGCAGACCTTTATCGAACTGCGCGCTCGGTTTGGCGCCGCCTCTTGGGAGACTCAACTCGTCAAAGGCTTCTGGGAACACGAGGGAACTCTTTACGAGGATAATTTCACCCGCTTGTTCGTGGATGTTGCTGACACGTCAGAGCACAGGCAATTCTTTACGGAATTTAAGGAAGAATTGAAGGCGCGTTTTGATCAGATTGACGTTTGGATCACTTCTCATCCGATGGATGTGATTTGACCCTTGCGCGAAACGGTCCTGCTGCTCCGAGTTCTTGCGCTTTGCTCTTTTGATTCGCAATCCGAAATTCTTAACCCTTTGCCCTTAGCCCTCTGCGCTTTGCTCTAGAATTCGCAATTCGCAATTCGCAATTCGCAATCCGAGATTCGCAATTCTTGATTCTGTGGTGAATGTTCTAAGATTCGCAATTCGCAATCCGAGATTCGCAATTCTAGTGCTACACTTCGCGTATGAATAGAATCACCGTCGACCCCGACATCTGCAACGGAAAGCCCGTGATTAAAGGCACAAGGATCACGGCCCAGACTGTCTTGGAGTTTCTCGCCGCGGGCGACTCGATTGAAGATGTCCTCGATGAGTACCCTTCGCTATCTCGCGAAGATGTATTGGAATGCATGAAGTTCTCTTCTGAATTGATGAAGCATCGCTTCGTCCTTCAGGAGGTAGTTTGAAAGGGTTTCTCTTCGACGAGAATGTTCCAAGCCGGCTCACTATCTCTGCTAGCTTTCCGGTGGTTCATTGCCTGGAACTGGGACAAAGTCTGTCGGACACTTTTTTGTGGGAGCACGCCCAGTCCAATAGTTACGCAATAGTCACTAAAGACGTGGATTTCTCGAACCGGATCATGCTTTCGGCTCCTCCTCCCTGGATTGTACATTTACGGATCGGCAACATGCGCAGGCGTGAATTTCATGCGTTCCTCGTGCGGATATGGCCAGAGGTAGAGTCGCTTCTTCCCGCGCACAAGCTGGTCAATGTGTATGAGGACAGAATTGAGGCCGTTGGTTAACCCTTGTTAGGATGGATTCAAATTCGCAATTCGCAATCCGAGATTCGCAATTGTTGATTCTGACTTCTGATCTCTTTGCACTTAGCCCTTTGCTCTTAGCCGCCTTCTGATCTCTGACTTCTGATCTCTGACCTCCGACTTCTGATCTCTGACTTCTGATCTCTGACCTCCGACTTCTGATCTCTGACTTCTGATTTCCGGTTCATCTCCGTGTCCTCTGTGGTGAATCCTCTAAGATTCGCAATTCGCAATCCGAGATTCGCAATTCTTGATTCTGACCTCTGATCTCTGACCTCTGTTATCTGATCTCTGGTTCTCGGATCTTTGCGGGTTGTGATATTTTCGTAGACATGAGTACTCTAGCCGAAATTAAGACTGCCGCAGATTCTCTGCCACCTGAGCAGAAGGAAGAGTTGTTGCACTTCCTTGCCGCCCGATTGCGTCCGGCTGAGGAAGCCGCCGGTAAGGCAGTGCTGGTTAATGGGCCAAACAATACTTTGCTGTTAGAGGCCCCTCACGGCGCGCCGCCGATGACTACTGAAACGGTCAAGCGAATGCTTGAGGACTTCCCGTGAAAGGCTGGTTGCTTGATGTCAACATTCTGCTTGGCTGCTCTTGGAAGAGTCATGAGGATCATTCGGCACTGCTTGACTGGTTGTTGCAGGCCGATGAGTGGGCTACCTGCCCGATTACCGAATTGGGCTTTGTGCGCGTTAGCCGGGACCACCGCTTATCAGGCTTCCTTTGAGGACACGCAAAAGTCCCTGGCCACTCTCCGTGCTCTGCCAGGCCATCGCTTTGTAGCCGATGACTTAGATGCGGTTTCCTTGCCTGCTCTGACCAGCTACAAAGAAACAACTGACGCGCATCTCGTTACCTTGGCGAAACGACACGGACTAAAGCTGGCAACCTTGGATGTTGCATTGATCGCGAAGCCGTGGGCAGTCGGGATTGCAGAGAATCCGCTGTGACTGAACGACGATTGACGATTGACGATTCACTTCTGACATCTGAATTCTGGCTTCTGACCTCCGACTTCCGACTCCTGGCTTCTGACTTCTGACATCCGACTTCTGACATCTGACTTCTGACTTCTGATCTCTGATCTCTGATCTCTGACTTCTGATCTCTGACCTCCGACTTCTGATCTCTGACATCTGATTTCCGGTTCATCTCCGTGTCCTCTGTGGTGAATCCTCTAAGATTCGCAATTCGCAATCCGAGATTCGCAATTCTTGATTCTGACCTCTGACTTCTGACCTCTGACTTCGCCCTTAGCTCTCTGCTTAATTTCGCAATTCGCAATTCGCAATCCGAAATTCTTAACAACGGTGGCTACTATCAGCATTATCACTCCGGAGCGGAAAGCGCTGCTGAGGGGCAGGGCGTCAGTGCGTCAAGCCCTTGAATAGTTACTTCCTTGATAAACTGATCAGGCGTTTTGCGGAAGGGCGTCGCGTTTCGGCTGCCCAACGATATATACAAATCTTACGGATCTTGGAGAACACAAATGCCAACCAAGTCAAGAGTTCTGGTTACCGGCGCCGGCGGTTTCATTGGCCATCATCTGACAAAGTATCTGGTCAATCGCGGCTATTGGGTGCGCGGCGTGGACATCAAAGAGCCTGAGTACGAGTCTACGTGCGCACACGAATTTGAATTGCTCGATTTGACCAAGTGGGAAAACTGCTTAGAGGCGACGCGCGGCGTCGATCAAGTCTATGGTTTGGCGGCGAACATGGGCGGCATAGGGTTTATCGAAAGTCATAAGGCCGAGATCGTCCGCGATAGCTCGCTGATGAATCTGCACACGATCGAGGCCGCGCGCGTGAATGGCGTGAAGCGCTACTTTTACACTTCGAGCGCCTGCATCTATCCCGGTTTCAAACAGAAGGACGCAGATGTAACTCCTTTGAAAGAAGAGGACGCATATCCGGCCGACGCGGAAGATGGCTACGGTTGGGAGAAGCTTTACATGGAGCGAGTCTGCCGCCACTACACTGAGGATTTTGGATTGGACACGCGGGTGGTGCGCTTCCATAACATCTTTGGTCCGCTGGGAACTTACGATGGCGGCCGCGAGAAATCGCCGGCAGCGATTTGCCGCAAGATTGCTTTGGCCAACGATGGTGACGACATCGAAGTTTGGGGCGACGGCGGACAGACGCGCTCGTATTGCTACATCGACGACTGTGTCGAAGGAATTTACCGTTTGATGCAGAGCGATCATCGCGAGCCAATCAATCTGGGTCAGGATCGAATGATCTCGATTAACGAATTGGTGGACATCGTCGCCAAGATCGCTGGCAAGCGCATCGGCAAACGTTATGACGTGACCAAGCCCCAGGGCGTGCGGGGTCGTAACAGCGACAATACGCGCTTGCGCGAAGTCTTGAAGTGGGAACCGAAGATCTCTTTGGAAGAAGGACTGTCTCGAACCTATCGATGGATCGAGGAACAGGTGACCTCGGAACTGCGAGCCGAAACTGTGGGCAAAGCCGTGATCGCATAAAACCAGAGTGCTCTAAGCGGGTAGCGCTCGCATGGAACATGGTGCAAGTGAGCCATGTGTTGGGGCCGAAATAAGCCCTTCCTATCCGCCGTAACAGAATCCTTACTACCGTCCTCTCGCAAAATGCCAAGAGCCGGCTTCGTTCCTTACAGCACGGAAAGCGTCTGAGTTGGCGCATAGCGAGGACTAACTTTAATGACACGGAATTTACCTCATTTTTGGGACGCTAGATAGGATTGAGGTCACCCAAGCGGTCGCAAATCTGCGCCACCGGCAACACCAACTTGAGTTGGACTTTAGATTAATCTGCGAAGGGTGAACTAAGCGATGGGATCAACTGTCTCTGTAATCGGGCTTGGTAAGTTAGGGGCAAGTATGGCGGCCGCTATTGCCAGCAGGGGCTTCGACGTCATCGGTGTTGACGTAAGCCAACGTGCGGTTGATCTGCTCAACGCGGGTCGAGCTCCCGTACAGGAAACCAATCTTGAGGAAATGATCGCGGCTAACAGAGAACGGTTGCGAGGCACGTTGAGCCACCAGGAAGCTATTTTGGGCTCAGACATTTCTTTCGTTATCGTGCCTACACCAAGCGATTCTCGAGGAGCATTCTCGTTACAGTATGCATATTTTGCCTTTCGGGAGATCGGTCGAGCTCTAAAGCAGAAGAACGGTTACCACAATGTGGTTCTAACCAGCACCGTTCTGCCTGGCGCAACCCGTTTTGGCCTCTTACCTGTCCTCGAGCAGGAGTCGGGAAAAGTTTGCGGGCGAGACTTTGGGTTGTGTTACAGCCCAGAATTCATCGCTCTCGGCAGTGTCATTCAAAATTTTCTGAATCCTGATTTCACGTTAGTAGGTGAGTCTGACGACCGGGCGGGCGGCCAACTTGAAGACTGCTACGCCGCGATCATGGTTAATAAGCCGCCTTGCCAAAGAATGAGCTTGGAAAATGCTGAGCTAACCAAGATCGCCGTGAATACGTTTGTGACGACTAAGATCACTTTCGCGAATATGCTGGCTGATCTGTGCGAAAGAATTCCCGGCGGCGACGTCGATGTCGTCAGTGATGCATTGGGTCGCGATGCGCGCATCGGTCGCAAGTATTTGACCGGAGGATTGGGTTACGGCGGGCCATGTTTTCCACGCGACAATGTCGCCCTTAGTTTTATCGCCCGCGCACTGGGCACAAGCGCCGACATTGCTGAGACTACGGACTCAGCCAATCGGTCTATGGCCGAAAGAATTGTCGGCAATTTAGGCGCCAGAGTTCTGCAAGGCTCGACAGTCGCGGTGCTGGGTTTGTCTTATAAACCGTTCTCTCACGTGATTGAGGAATCGCAGGGGATCTCGATGGCCCGGGCTTTATCCAAATCCGGAGCCCGGGTGCTTGCCTTCGACCCGTTAGCCAATGAAGCAGCTCGCGCAGAACTGCTTGACCAGGCCGTGATTGTCGATTCAATTGCGGACTGCCTGGCTCAGGCTGAAGTCGTAATGATTACTACGCCAGACCCGGCCTTTCGCGAACTCACTTATGCCGATTTCGGCGGCAGTGGATCCCGGGTTACCGTGATAGATTTCTGGCGGATACTGGATAAGGAATTGGCCGGGCGGCCAAACATCGACTATGTCCCCTTTGGCCGGAGCACTGATGATGCTGCTAACAAAGAACGCCTGGTCGAGCTCTGGAACAGCACCGGGGCCTATCTAACAAAGGTGGCGGATTAGAATAGTGTTACGAATAGCTCTAGCTCAAATCAATCCAACCGTCGGGGACCTCGCAGGTAACCGCGATAAGATTATCGCCAACCTGGACGATGCGCGCCGTCGTGGCGCTGACATCGTAGTTTTCCCGGAGATGGCGATTACAGGGTATCCTCCCGAGGATTTGTTACTTAAGTCAGACTTTGTGAAAGCGACGCAGCGAACATTGCATGAAATTGAAGGCGCCTGCGCGGCGCTGACCGTCATCGTCGGAACTGTCCACGCAGAGACAGACTTATACAATGCCGCCGCAGTCATTCACGATGGTCATCTGATTGAGGTCTACCGGAAACAGTATCTGCCAAACTATGGAGTGTTTGATGAAGATCGGTACTTTTGCCCGGGACACCAACAGATCGCGTTCGATCGTAGCGGCGTCGTGTTTGGCGTGAGTATCTGCGAAGACCTCTGGTATCCCGATGGGCCTCCGGAAGCCCAGGCCTCTCATGGTGGCGCAGAACTTCTCATCAACATTTCCTGTTCTCCTTATCACATGGGTAAGGGGCAGAGTCGGGAACGGATGATCTCGACGCGGGCCGTTGATAACAAAGCTTTCGTTGCCTACTGTAATCTAGTGGGGGGCCAGGACGAGTTGGTGTTTGATGGTCAGAGTATGATATGTGACCCTCAAGGGGAGGTTGTTGCGCGTGCGCCGCAGTTCGATGAATCGATGCTCGTGGCTGACCTCGACATGCAGCACGTGTTTCGGTCCCGGCTGCTCGATCCACGTCGCCGAAAACAAAACGGGCAAAACGGTGCCGGATTTCGACGGGTCGTCCTGCCGGGCGCAATAGAGGCAAGACCTGTTCGCCAATCAATCGAACCTACGATTTCCGTTCCGCTCGATCTGCTTGCCGAGGTATACAGAGCGCTCGTTCAAGGCACGCGTGACTATGTGCGCAAGAACGGTTTCCATCAGGTCGTACTCGGATTGTCGGGTGGTATAGACAGCTCTTTGACTGCTGCAATCGCTGTCGATGCTCTTGGGCCAGAGAACGTCATAGGCGTTGCAATGCCCACCCGCTACTCTTCACCGCATAGCTTAGAGGACGCGCAACGGCTAGCTCAGAGCCTGGGGATTCGCCTCCTGACCGTACCGATCGATAAGACATTTCAAGCTTTTCTGGAGATGTTGGAACCGGTCTTTGATGGACTCCCTGCCGACATCACCGAGGAGAATATCCAACCACGCATCCGCGGCACCTTGTTGATGAGTCTTTCGAATAAGTTTGGCTGGCTCGTACTAACCACGGGTAACAAGAGTGAAGTGGGCGTTGGCTACTCAACTCTCTATGGCGATACAGCCGGTGGATTTGCGGTCATAAAGGACGTTCCAAAGATTTTGGTATATCAGTTGAGTCGGCACTACAACTCTGTTTCTAGGCGTGATGTTATTCCTCAGCGAGTGCTGGACAAGGCTCCCTCGGCTGAACTGCGACCAGACCAGAAAGACTCGGACTCTCTTCCTGATTACGAGGCGTTGGATCCAATATTACATGCTTACGTGGTAGAGAGCTGTTGTGCGGAAGAGATGATCAGTCGGGACTATAATGAAGAGATGGTGCGCCGGGTTATTAGAATGGTCGATCGAAATGAGTACAAGCGTCGTCAGAGTCCTCCGGGAGTGAAGGTCTCACCCCGCGCATTTGGGAAAGACTGGCGCTTACCAATCAGTAATCGCTATGGCGGCGCCGAGTAGTGGCTGTATCCTCGTACAGTTCTGATTGACCCCAAGCGATTCCTTCTTGATGCTCGCTCTAATCATCCGTCGGGCTTTCGATTGTATTGCTGCGATCAGGATCATGTCCAGCGAGTAGGGTAAGAATGGAAGCGAGAGCGAATAAGGCGAAAGTCCACGAGTATTGGAACGCGAACCCGTGCGAGACGGATGAGTATGTTCAGCGAGAAGGCGGAACGTCTCGGTTGTTGGGCCACGAGCCCCTGTCGCGCGAGTATTTCGATGCGATGGAAAGCGCACGCTACGCAACTCAGTCTGACATTATGGCCTTTGCTCAATTCACGCGCTATCGGGGCCAGCGTGTGCTAGAGATCGGGGTCGGTGGCGGTAACGATTTCATTCAATGGGTTCGTGCCGGGGCGGAGGCTCATGGTATCGACTTAACCGAGGCTGCCATTGAGATGACGCAAGCCCGACTCACTGCGTATGGATTGACATGCGCTGAATTGCGTACGGCGGACGCTGAAGCCTTACCCTTTCCCGATAACTATTTTGATTTGGTGTACTCCTGGGGCGTCCTGCATCATACGCCCCAAACTGAGCAGGCCATTGCTGAGGCTGTGAGAGTCGCCAAGCCTGGCGGTACGATCAAACTGATGTTATACAACCGACATTCCTTGGTCGCGATACGCGAATGGACTCGCCATGCCCTACTAAGAGGCAAACCGTTCCGATCTTTAGATAACGTGCTCTATTGCAATGTCGAGTCAATTGGCACGAAAGCATACAGCAAGCAGCAGGTCAGGCAGATACTCTCCCAACTGGCGGTAGAAAACGTGGTGCTTGATGCGGCAGCCTCAACCAGGGAGTTCGGTGGCCCAATGGACACGTCGCTAAAACGCCGGACCTTATTTGTCGGACGTTATTTATTAACTTTGCTCCTAGGATTGAACAATGCTGATTGGTTCATGAAGATTCGTTTCAACAAGAAGAACAACAGTTGATACTCAGGGTCCTTCCGTGGGCAAGTTCCGCAAACGAGTTATCTAGACAAGTTCTAGTTCGAGTAAAGAGAGAACTCGAATTCATCCAACACCTGACCGCGCGAACGTGGTTACCCAAATACTGCAACTATCAGCTGCGCAGAAGATCTCCCATGGAAAAAATCGATCTGGATCAACCGTGCATCTTAGACCCAAGGCGAGAGAAAATTAATTCAGGATACGGCCGTGTTTAGTCTCGGGGCACCCAGGCCAAAATTCTCGATCGAGCTAGGGTGCTAATTTTCTATGAGCAAATTGATCCGCATCAGAAATAATTTTTCTTCCATACGCTTCCAGCGGTTGTCTCGTGAGTTTTTCTGGGTTGGAATTGGCCAAGCATTATCGGCAACCGGCGCGATAATCGGGGTACGTTTGTTAACGAGCGTCCTCAGCCCAATTAGTTATGGCGAGTTGGCCCTCGGCATGACTCTGGCCATGCTGACACAACAAGTGATATTTGGGCCGTTCGCAATGGCTATTTTGCGTTTCTACGCTCCGGCTCAGGAGGCCCGCCAACTGCCTGCCTGTCTGAAAGCAATTCGGATTTTATTGCTGCCACCGACTGTTATTCTCTTGAGTCTTAGTCTCGCTCTTGGGGTAGTTTTCTGGGGTCTTGGTCAAACCGTTTGGCTCAGACTGTTGGCGGCAGCCACTGTGTTCGCACTACTCCACAGCTTTTGTTCCGCGCTAAGCGGCATACAGAATGCCGCAAGGCAACGGGTCATTGTTGCCTGGCATGATGGGCTGGGACAATGGATGCGGTATTTTGGCGCCGTGGTCTTTGTGATCTTATTAGGCGCCTTCAGCCAATCAGCGATGCTGGGGTTTGCGGCCGCTTCTGCCGTAGTGCTGATCTCTCAGTCCTTGTTTTTTCGACATAAGGTTCGGGGAATGGTCGATTCCCAAATGGCGTCTCAGCAGGTCGATATCGAAAAATGGACCAAGCAAATGCAAAGCTATGCCATGCCTTTTGCAGTCTGGGGCATATTTACCTGGGCGCAATTAGCATCGGACCGTTGGGCCTTGAAAGTATTTGTAGATAACAGAAGTATCGGTCTCTATGCGGTGCTTTATCAGCTTGGCTACTATCCCGTCATTTTACTATCTGGCTTAATGCTTCAGTTCATAACCCCAGTGCTATTTAGCTGGGCCGGTGACGGGTCCGACCCGGAACGGATGGTGCGTACCCGTCGGTTGAACAAGGCCGTGTTCCTGGGTTCAGTTCTATTGGCGCTATTAGGCACGGCCCTGGCTTTCTTATTCCACAGACAGATCTTCTCACTGCTCGTTGCGCCTGCTTACCAGGAGGTTTCATCACTCCTGCCTGTGATGATATTGGCGGGCGGTTTGTTCGCATCCGGCCAGGCGGCTTCTCTGTTGCTTATGAGCGGCCTCAAGACAAAGCGCTTGATGGCTCCAAAAATTGTCACGGCGCTGTGGGGCGTTCTGTTGAATTTCGCTAGCGCTTACTGGTTTGGTTTAAGGGGAGTAGTGTTCGCTAGCGTGGGGTTTTCGCTGGCTTACCTGGTGTGGATATTGTGTCTCGCAAGACCATTGGCCAGGACTGAGCTTTCGCGTAGAGAAGTGCGCGTAGGGGAGTTGTCTGGCAGGCCCGTCTAATGAGGTTTAATTAAGGAGAGAGTGCGTGAGACCACTGCCAATTGGACTAAGGACGCGTTTGAAATCAATTGGCTGGCTTTATGAGCACGTGAGGGCCAAACGTGCGCGCCGGCAGGAAGAGGAATATACAGGCCTGCGTGATTACTACTCCCGCAAGAGCGGCCCTTTGCTTGCCGAAGGCGGGTGGCAGGCTGCATCGCACGAATTGCTGCTTCGCCGCTGGTCGGGTCCACGGTCGGTCAAATCACGTCTGAGCGCGGTGCGTGTGTTTGCCGCCGTCGCCGATGATCTAGGTGGCCCCCGGATTCTAGATTCACTCAACGAGTGTTGCGACACGACACTTTTCGATTTGCGCGAGTATCGAGACGTGGACAGCCCGGCTGCCGGTGAGCGCGCTGCGGCTAACATAAATGAATGGCGTCCGCGTATGCAGCGCGATGTGGTCGCGGCTTTTAGAGCGGCCCACGCCCGGCAACCAATAGATGTGGTGTTGACGTATGGCAACTATTTTGATTTCGAGCCAGATACTCTCCGGGCCATGTCTGCCTCGGGCGTACCCGTCGCGAACCTTTGCCTGGATGACAAGCATATCTTTTTGCAAAAACACTTGCCCTGGCCCAACGGCCAGAAACCTCTTATTGGTGCAGTGGATGTTCACCTGACCAATAGCCCTGATTGCATGCGTTGGTACATTGGCGAGGGTGTGCCTGCTTACTTCATGCCGCAAGGCGTGAACCCCGAAATCTTCCGGCCCATGGAGGTGGAGAAAACAGTGGATGTGTGTTTCATAGGGCAGCGTTACGGCATGCGTGGGCGCTTGGTGGATGCCCTGCGGGCCGCCGGCACTGAGGTGGCTTGTTTCGGCGGCGGATGGGGCACGCGGCATATTACCGATGATGAAAAAGTGGAAATGTACAGTCGCGCCCGGATCAATCTGGGAATCGGCGGCACGGGTATCTCGGAACGGATGACGTGTATTAAGGGGCGCGACTTCGAGGTGCCGGCTGCCGGGGGCCTCTACCTTACGACTTATAATCCTGAGTTGACTCTCTTGTACGACATCGGCAAAGAGATCCTGTGCTACCTGAATGAGATTGATTGTGTCGAACTCGTGCGGCATTACCTTGAACGTCCGAAAGAGAGGGAAGCGGTCGCTGCGGCGGGGCGCGCCCGTTGTTTGCGCGATCACACGTGGCGGGTACGTTTCAAACAACTCTTCGAGTGGATGGGGCTGATGCAGCAGGAGATCATCTATGACCTATCTGCACAGGATAGAACTGAACTAGAAGAAGCCAATAGGTGCTGATGAGTTGATGCTCCGAGTTCGAGCAGCTTTTCGTCGATTTCTATGCCAACCCCAACAGATTTGTCTGATATGTCTGCAATGCCGGGAGGATCAATTGCCCGATCATCTTTTACTCTTTGTGCCATTCAAAGGTGCAGTTCATTGTTTATATCCGGCTCTTAGTCGTAAGTGAGCGAGAACGATAAATGTTTGAGAGAGTGCTCAGACGCCTTCATAATTATTACCTGCTGTATATTAAGCGTGACGCTCGGGCGCTGGCAGTTAGACGTTGGTTGAGGAATCGGGGCGATTCTACTTTGCGAGTAGATTACGAGTTGTCTGAAGACAGCATTGTTTTTGATGTCGGTGGTTATGAGGGTAATTGGTCTCAGCAAATAGCCGGGAAGTATAATCCTCACATATATATCTTCGAACCTGTCCCAACGTTCTACGCTTTGATTGTTGTCAAATTCAAACAGAATTCGAAGGTGTCGATCTTTAACTTCGGGCTGTTAGATCAAACCAAGACAGAAAGCATAGCTCTAGCTGCGGACGAATCAAGTATCTATGGCTCAGAGAATAAGGTTGCAATATCAGTGGTAGATATAGCTGAATTCTTGTCGAACAACCGAACTATTGAAAAAATCGATTTAATAAAAATAAACATAGAAGGGGGCGAATTTCCCCTTTTGAAAAGAATGATTGAGAGAGGGATTGTTGAAAGATGTCTTAATATTCAAGTCCAGTTTCATGATTTTTATTCCGACGCGATAAAGCTCAGGGAGGAAATAAGGGATAGTCTGCAAAGAACGCACTTCCTAACTTATGACTACCATTTTGTCTGGGAGAATTGGAGAAAAAAACCGTAGTTATCAATTCAAATCTGGAACTGCCTGGATTCGATCAGCAAAGCGCGGCTTCAATAATGAGCGCTTTGCTTGGTCGCCCAACTCATGGCGAATGGGTGAATAGCATCATTCTTATCAGATACAAAGTGCTCTAGAGAGGGCCAGGAAAACACAAGCATGAAGAAAGGAGTTGTACCAGTTACAGTTTTGATGAGCGTCTATAATGGAGAACCCTATATTAGGGAAGCGGTGGAAAGCATTTTAGCTCAGTCATTTCGTGATTTTGAGTTTCTGATCATAGACGACGGATCAACTGATAACAGCATCAGCAGTCTCAAGGACTACCGGGATGAGCGGTTAAAGATTATTCAAAAGCCCAATACGGGCCTTGTTGACTCCCTGAATGTGGGACTTGCCGCAGCTACGGGAGAATGGATCGCTAGAATGGATGCAGATGATATTTCTGCTCCTGATCGCCTTGAGAAGCAATTGACGTATGTTAAGAACCGGCCTGAACTCGTGCTGGTCGGGACAAATGCGGTGCTCATTAATAATGTAGGTGAGCTGTCATGGGAGGTTCGATTTCCTGAGGGCCACAGCGCGCTGGTAAACTCTATTGCCAATGGTGGCAGCCCATTTCCACACGCTAGTGCGATCTTCCGAAGGGAGTCTGCTATCAGCCTGGGTGGTTACAATCATAGATTCCCCGATGGTCACGATATTGACTTCTGGCTACGGTTGAGCGACATAGGTCAGTTGGGTTGTATCCAAGAACCTCTTCTTTCTCTTCGTAAGCATAATGAATCGTTTACCGGCTGCAGAGAACTCTATACTCAGTTTGTTTCCTTTTGGGCCGCTCGCCTTCTATATCGTCGACGCAGACTTGGGTTAACTGATTTTGCGATCGCCGGTAATGAGGAGCAATGGGAGCGGTTTTTGGATTCCGTAAGGAAGGTAGTCAATTCGGCTGGTTATCCAATGGTTTTAGAACAACGAGCGGCCCTCAGTTCAGCTGCCTATAATTCCGGGCGACGAGACCTCTTCTGGCTCTTGCCTTACGTAGGTGCCCATCCTCAACGACTGTTAGGGACCCTGGAGAAGCCGCTTAGGTGGTACTTGAAACGGCGCCTCCTAGCCACGTGCGTTTAAATGGGCGGTCTCTACCTCCAAGGTTCGGTCTGCTAGAAGCCCTCATAAGTTAAGGCCTCTCTGGGAACGAGCAAAATAAGTTCAATGCGTAGAAGTAAGATCATAGACCAAACATACTATCCTCAGCCTTGGGCGACATTACCCAAACGCAGGACCGGTCATATCAAGGAAGGGTCGGGCTTGGTTGGGGTAGTTTCAGTACTGCTGGGATTGACCTTAATGGTACTGGTTCTCTGGCCTCAGACAATTCTCCCTCAGAGTGTACCTTCAATCGCGCTTTCTCTACTTATTGCGCTGGTCACATATGTTCTGTTCAGCAAGCATAGTTTGGCAGATGATAAGCGGACCTGGCAACTGCTCCTCATGCTTTTCCTGCTGCAGTTGATCATTACCATTTCGCTTAACAAATTTTGGTGGTGGCCCCAGTCCGATGCCTCCGCGGCAGGTGCCTTTGTTGGGAATGACTGGGACAGATACGAGATGATCGGACGAGATGTTGCGAGTGGTAATTATGGACTCTATGGGTTGGCAGGCTTGCCGTTCGAAGATATCGGCACAAGTCTCTATGTTGCTATCATATATTCAGTCTTTGGCCGCAACCCCTCAGTTCTGGCCATAACCAATACGTTACTACTTGCATTGTCGTCGCTTGGCATTTACCGCCTAGCTGCCAGAAGCGGTGATGTCCAGGTTGCGCGTCGGGCCAGTGTTCTCTGGGCACTGCTTCCTATAGGACTCCTTCATTCGGTCTTTCCGAGCAAAGATATTTTGATTGTCGTTCTTTTTATCGCAATGCATTGTTGGGTTGAGGACTTGCTTGACAACGGCAAGAAAAAACAACCAGGAATCTTGTTACGAGTACTCTTTCTCGCAATCGGCTTATTGATGTGTGTCCTTTTGCGTCCTGCAATGGCCGGGATATTCTTAATGGTTGTTTTAGTGCGTCTTAGTTTCTGGAAGAAGACGACTCTCGATCGCGGGCTTCGATGGAAAATACTGTTAATCGTCTTCTTAACCGTTACCGTTGGGTCCGCCTTGTATTGGCGCCAAGGCGCCCTTGGACGAGAAATCCAGTTTACACCTATTACTACACAACAGCTTGATCGAAGCTCGTCTGAATTCACCTTTTCCGCGGGCCGCGGGGGCTCCCTCGCGTTTCGAACCTATTGGGAAGGAGATTGGCGCTATGCTTACCTGGTACCACTACGTGTTCCATTAACGATATTCTCTCCGTTTCCGCCGATTGATTTCAGCGGCATATATCAAGGCGCGCTGAGTGTGAATCTTTGGGTGTTGGTGTTAATAGGTCCCGGATGTATTGGCGCATTCTTCGCGGGTAATGGATTTGCCGGAAGACGCTTGGTGGCCCTCGCTCCTTATTGGCTACCGATAGTTGTGATCGGAGTTGTATTGGCTGCCAGCGTTCCAATAATACAAACACGATACGCGATGCCGGTTTATCCGTATATGATCATTCTCGCGATGATCGGCTTTTCAAAGTGGACGGTTACAAAGAAGCTCTACGTTTTTCTGCCTCCGCTTTTGATCGGGATGTTTGCTTTGTACGTTTTCCTCAAAGCTTGATTAAGATGTCCTTAATATTTTCCAAGAAGCGGATTTTTCTGATCTCATGAGCTTGCTATTAGCCAGGCTGTAATGCATCTCTCCTACGTCATAGTCGCGAGTGGACACAGATGGATCGTTCCCGTGGAGGCCGCTGCCAATCTTGCAGCCGCGCAATTGAAAAAATGTGTATGAGAAAAAGCGGGTTAACACCTCGCAATATGGCCCAACAAGTGCGAGGGGAACCAATTAAGGCATGCGCATTTTAGTGAACGCACTATTCACAGTTCCCCAATCTCATTACGGCGCTGTTCGGACTGTCACCGAAGCATTGTTGTCACACTTGTCTGCAGCCAGCACCGCGATTGGGGACAGACTCTTTATCCTGGTGAGTCGCTCGAACGTTGATTACTGGAAGCATCTTTGCCCGGAGGCCGAGTTTGTCCTGGTTCCGTTTAATACTCGTAATCAAGTTGCTCGCGTCGCTTTAGAGCAGGTGGCCTGTATCTGGGCTGTCAGAAAGATAAAGGCTGACGTTTTTTATTCTTCCTCGGGAGCGCTGCCCTTTACACGTCTACCCTGCAAGACGGTGGTCTACTTTCAGAATATTCTGTTCTTTCATTTCGATGAATTCTACAGCAGGAGTAGGGTCAGGGCGTCGCGTACCAAGTGGTTGTTGAGTCACAAGGCTCAGAATTCGTACAGTCGAATAGCTTTCGTGAATTCGATGAAGCGTGCTGATGAAGTGATTGCAGTCTCCAGAACGATGGCGTTCGAGGCGGAACAATACACAGGCATCCGACGATCGATGCATATTGTTCCGTACGGCGTACACGAAGGTTTCGGACCGCACAATGGCCACGCACGACCAATCTCAGAGGCTTACGTTTTGTCGGTTTCTTCCGTGGTGCCCCATAAGAACTACGAGGCAGCTATAGAAATGTTCGCTAGCCTTAAGAGACGTTATCAGGTACCGCATGTGCTGGTGATTATAGGCGCCGGTCCCACCAAGTATGTGCAGTCTCTCAAAGATTTAGCCGCTACATTAAGGATAGGCGCGTCCGTCAGGCTCGTTGGCCATGTGGAGCATCAGCATTTACCCGCTTGGTACGAGCACGCCGATGCATTCGTGTTGACCTCCGCATGTGAATCATTTGGGTTGCCGATCATAGAAGCTATGGCTACTGGTGTTCCTGTCGTGGCTTCCAAGCTAAGTGGCTTGCCCGAGACGGTTGGTTTGGCCGGGATTCTCGAAGACCCAGCGGAGACGGATAAATTCGCCGATCAGCTGTATCGCGCGTTGACTGACCAGGAATTGCGGCAGGGTCTACAAAGTCGGGGCTTGAAAAGGGCGGCTGAGTTTACGTGGAGTAGAACGGCGAACGCGACATTAAATATCATGAAATAACCATAGCCAGTTTGCGTTAGACTTTACACTCCAAATCTTTAGCACTCTTCGGGAGGATCTTCATTTGCGAGTTCTGATTACGGGCGGAGCGGGTTTCATCGGTTCTCATCTTGCCGACGCGTGTCTGGAGCGTGGCGACAAAGTATTCATCATCGACGATCTTTCCACCGGCAGTTTTGAAAACATTCGCCATCTGAAGGACCATCCGCGCTTTCACTACACCATCGAAAGTGTACATAACCAGCCGGTAACCGCCGAATTAGTCGATCAGTGCGACGTCATTTTTCATCTCGCGGCGGCGGTTGGGGTAAAGCTGATTGTGGAAAGCCCGGTGCGCACGATCGAGACCAACGTGCGCGGCACGGAAG
>Ga0080064_1000898_pt1 | contig 69468 bp, 74 predicted proteins | sample Subgrocontami54m_FD_69260 | JGI IMG/M metagenome (GOLD analysis project Ga0080064, IMG submission 69260) | Subsurface groundwater microbial communities from S. Glens Falls, New York, USA - GMW46 contaminated, 5.4 m (SPADES assembly) (version 2) ...
AGATTGGCTGCTTTGGTACAACACACGAAGGCCACACTGGTCGATTGGCCTTTGTTCTCCATTGCGGTATATTTGCAACAAGCTAACGCCGAAACAGTCTCATATGTTATGGACGAGTACAAAAACTTGCCTGTTTTAATTTTTTACCATATAGTCGCAATATGAGAATCTATGATGTCGCGTTTTATATCGCGATATTTTTTATTTTGGGCATATTTATGGCGAGCGTTCTCGGAGGATTTGTCCATAAATGGTTGTTAGTTGCAGTTCTTGTGATTTTTGTCGCCGGCGCTTTTTGGATTGGCGGTCGGCGCCGTTTAGCGGTATTCTCGCTGATGATTTTTATCGGCGCGGTCTATTATTTTATTCTTGACGCTCGCGCGGTCGAAGTTCACTGGTCTATTGGTGAAAAAACGCGGGTCGAGGGTGTGGTTAGAAAAGTTGAAACGACTGAGCGCGGACAGGAAATATTTTTGGATTCCGTAAAAATTTACGCGCAGAGATATCCAAGCTTTGAATACGGCGATTTGATTTCCGCGGAGGGTGCCATAAAACAGCCTGATGCGAGATTTCGCGATTTATTTTTAAAAGATGGCATTGCCGTGACGATGAGCTATCCAGATATCAAAGTTATCGAAACCGGGCGGGGTAATATTTTAAAATCATGGCTTTTTAAATTGAGGTCGAAAGTCTTGGATATTTTTATGAGATCGTTACCGCCGGAAAGCGCCCGATTTTTGGCTGGCATTACTCTAGGTGAAAAATCCGTTTTTTCCAAATCTTTTCGGGAGGAACTTTCACGGAGCGGCACTTCACATTTAGTGGCTCTTTCGGGCTACAATATCACGGTTATCATCGAGGGCGTGGCTTTGCTTCTGGCAACTTTTTTCGGACGGCGGGGGACATTTATCGCGACGCTTACGGTCATAGGATTTTTCGTGATGATGACCGGAGCGGAGGCGTCAATAGTTCGTGCCGCTTTTATGGGTGGTATATTACTGCTTGCGGATCAGGTCGGGCGGATTTATAGTTTCCGGAATGCTATAACACTGGTCGCATTTTTTATGGTCCTGCAAAATCCGAAAATATTAGTTTTTGATCTGGGTTTTCAGCTGTCGTTTTTGGCCTTGCTGGGCATAGTTTATATCCGGCCGATCGTGGCGCGCGCTTTTGACGCGGAGAACGCGGAGAGTTTTTTGGATTGGAAGAAAAATTTTCAAACAACCTTGTCGGCGCAGATCGCGGTCTTGCCACTGATTGTTAAAACTTTCGGCTCGTTTTCTTTTAACGGACTGATCTCCAATGTTTTGATTTTACCGACCATGCCTTACGCGATGTTTATGGGGTTTTTGGTCGGCGTGGCCGGATTTATTTCCGATTACCTAGCGTTTGTTTTTGGCTTTTTGGCTAATCTTTTAATTTCTTGGCAATTGTATCTTATAAAATTTTTCGGAGCTTTCGGCTACGCTGAGGGGATTTCCATATCTTGGTTCTGGGTATTTTTATATTATGCCGCGATAGCGGGCATCGTTTATTATTTCCGAATTTATGCGCCGAGAAAATAAAAATTTGCCGTTGTGGATATTGGCCGCGATCTTCACGATGGATGTCGTGGCTTGGGGTTGGATTCTGTTCGACGGGATTCCGGACAAGTCCAATTATTATTTTTTAAATATCGGTCAGGGCGACAGCGAGCTTTTGATATTTAAGGGTGGAGCAAAACTGCTGATCGATGGCGGGCCTGATGGGAAGATTTTGAACGAGTTGGCGCGAGTCTTGCCGGCGCATGATCGCTATATAGATATGATATTGATGACGCATCCCCAGCTGGATCATATGGGTGGTTTCGCGGATGTGATTCGAAACTATAAAGTCGGCGTGTTTTTGGGGACGGGCCGGCGAGCCGAGATCGGTGCGTATAGTGAGTTGATCGGATTGATTAAAGAAAAAAATATCCCTTATGTTTTTCTTGAAGAGGGCGACGATTTGCGATATGGCGATATTTCGATCGAGGTGCTCTCGCCGTCGCGGAAAATGATTGCGAGTCCGGAGCTAAATGACGGCTCGATAATTTTGATGATAAAGGACGGAGGGGTGAAGTCTCTTTTTGTGGGTGACGCGGGGGATAATATCGAGTCGATTTTGGCTAAAAAATATGACCTTGATGCCGATATTTTGAAGGTTGGACATCACGGCTCGCGGTTTTCTTCGAGCGCGTTTTTCCTCGCCGAGGTGACGCCAAAAATTTCGGTGATTGAAGTTGGTAAAAATCGTTATGGCCATCCTACATCCGACACACTTAAGAGGTTGGCAGTAACTGGAGCTTTGATTTTCAGAACCGATCTTAACGGCACCATACGGCTCACTATCGGCGCGGGTAAAATATCTGCCGCGGCTTTGAGATAAAAAATTATTAGACCGTCATTGCGAACCCCGAGTCTTCGAGTGGGTGTGGCAATCTTACCTTGATGGTAACTAAGGATCTTAAAAATAATATTGTAAGATTGCCGCGCCTGCCCCTGCCTACCGGCACCTGCCTGCCGGTAGGCAGGGGCAGGTGCCGGCAGGCAGGTCGTTCGAGGATTCACTCCTCGCAATGACGACTATTCTACTATTCGCCAGCTTGACATATTTGATGCAATTTTGTTATAGTTTGGTGAGATAATGGATGCATTGGTTGTGGCGAATTGTTTTGACTGGAGGTAAGGATGTTTACGGCGACCGTGGTTGTGATGGCTACTTTCCTGTATCTCAATATCGGATACTGGCTAGGCAAAAAGATCTTTGAAATGGCACAAGATGATACTCCGACTGAGCAACTGTCTTTTAAGAAGAAAGTCGCTCGTTGGTTATTGTTTCCGATGTTTATGTTCGTGAATTGGAGAAATCGAACTAGAGAATGGAATGGAGCGCCGTTTGTGTTGGCAAATTGGGTTAAGTGTAATGAAAAGACAGGTAACTGTTGCATTGATACTGAGGGTGCGCGGGTTTTTACTGGGCTGTATACTTTTCTCTGGCCCTTGTTTAGGATATTGCCCACTATTATAGCTTGCATAATCGGACCCGTAAAGATCATTGAAGAGTTGCATGCAGGATCTAAGACATTGGAAATCAGGAGTTTTCTAAAGACAATAATCGGAAAATTGCGTTTCAGATCCAAGAACTCGGAAGTCAATCTGGCCGACATTTTGAAAAAGAACGGAGAGGTCAAAGCGAGACGCGAGCAAATCCTCAGCTTGCTTCAGAGGGGTCAGGATCAGTTCAACAAACTGATTTCAAATGCCGAGGGTTGGGAAAAAATTGTGAAATCAGCTCGAGACATCGGTCGCGACGCCAAGAAGTTTGAGAATGTTTTGGCGATGCTGAAAATTAAGATAGCGGATAAACTGAAACGAGGGAAGGATCTTGTATGTGTCCTCCAGACAATGGATGGAAAAATAGCCGAATTGGAAGAGATGCTAAAAACTATCCAGCGATATGAAGAAACACTCAGGATTTTGAATGAGATGAATGACGATACGGAAAGTGTCAGAAATGAGTTGGGGGAAGTCTTGGGCGCCGCTCAAGCCATAGCTGAATTTTGCCAAAAGATCTACGATTTGGAACAAGAACAGATGGCTCGCCTTGATGCGCCTATCGAGGTATTAGCGGGACAAATAATCGAAGGCGAAGATAGGGTGAGGGATATTCAAAAAGAGGTGGTTAAAATGGCGGTGAGATAACAAAGCATTACTCCACGATTTATAGTCGTGGAGTTTTAATTTATTGTAAAAGATTAGTTTTTTTGTTATGATGATTGAAATGAGGACGCTAATAAAAGATATAGTCGCAAATGAAGGGGTTAAGGTAATTTTGATGGGATCCGTCGCCGTGCGGCGGGATCACGGCAAGATTATTTTTATTGATTTGCGTGATAGGAGCGGATCGTGCCAGTTGGTTTTTGTCGGTAAGGATATGTATGCTCGCGCTGATGTTTTGCGGAGCGAATGGGTGATAAAGGTTTCCGGTATGGTGAACAAGCGGCCGGAGGCGATGGTGAATAAAAATATTTCAACGGGTGAGTATGAAGTGCTGGTTGAATCTTTTGAAGTTTTAAATGAAGCGAAAACACCGCCATTTGATCTTGGGACTGATGGTTTGGAGGTCGGCGAGGAGAATAGGATGAAATATCGGTATGTGGATTTGCGCCGTGCGAGGATGCAGAAAAATATCCGCAATCGTTATAGGATGATTAAGTTTTTCAGAGATTTTTTGACCGAACGGGAATTTATAGAAATTGAGACGCCAATACTTTCGAAGTCTACGCCCGAGGGCGCGCGCGATTATCTTGTGCCGTCCCGGCTTTACAATGGAAAATTTTTTGCCTTACCTCAGTCGCCTCAGCAATACAAACAGCTTTTAATGGTCGCGGGATTTGAGAGATATTTCCAAATTGCCAGATGTTTTAGAGATGAGGATACGCGCGGTGATCGTCAACCGGAATTTACGCAACTTGATCTTGAAATGAGTTATGTGGAGCAAGGAGATGTAATGAGTCTCATAGAAGAAATGTTTATTGAGATAGTCAGAAAACTTTATCCGCATAAACGCTTTCAACAAACGCCTTTTCCGCATATATCGTATAAGGAGGCGATGGAAAAGTATGGGACAGATCGGCCTGATGTGCGTGAGGATAAGAATGATCCAAATTTATTGGCATTCTGCTGGGTAGTGGATTTCCCGTTTTTTGAAAAAGCTGACAATGGTTGGACTTTTACGCATAATCCTTTTTCGTCGCCAAAACCAGAACATATGGATTGGTTGATGAATAAAGAAAAGATCGGAGAAATACTTACGACTCAATACGATATAGTGCTAAATGGATTTGAGGTGGGCGGTGGCAGTATCAGAAATCACAGGCCGGAAGCTTTGAAGAAAGTTTTCGAGATTATGGGTTTCACCGAAGAGAGAATAATGAATAATTTTGGACATATGATTGAAGCCTTGGGAAGCGGGGCGCCTCCGCATGGCGGTATTGCTCCCGGGGTGGATCGACTGGTGATGTTGCTAGAAAATGAGCCGAATATTAGGGAGGTGATGGCGTTTCCAAAAACGGGCGATGCGAGAGACTTGATGATGGAGGCGCCCTCAACTGTAGATTCTAGTCAGTTGAAAGAACTTGGTTTGGAGATTATAAAAGTAAAAAAGCCGTAGTTAATTTCTGAGCGAAGTCGAAGAATTACAATGATGTATGACTTCGATAAACTCAGTCAATATTATTCATATGGATTTGAAAAAAGAGCGAACATTTGCAATGGTAAAGCCTGACGGCGTTGAACGGGGCCTCATTGGAGAAATTATCAAGCGGTTTGAGCGAGCCGGTTTGAAGCTTGCGGCTCTAAAGATGGCGGTTCCGGCCGCCGAGATGGTGGAAAAGCATTATTTAGTTAATCCGGAATGGCGTCGGATTACTGGAGAAAAAACCATCGAATCATACAAGAAAAAAGGCAAGACTCCGCCGAGTGAAGATCCGTATAAAGTGACCGAGATAATTCTCAATAATCTCAAAAAATATATGTCCTCCGGCCCAGTCATTGCTATGGTTTGGCAGGGAGTACATGCCGTGGGGATCGTGAGAAAACTTGTCGGAGGCACGGAGCCCCTTACTTCGGATGTTGGAACCATTAGAGGCGATTACACCATTGATTCATATGAATTATCGGATGTTGATGGTCGCGCAGTCAGAAATCTTATTCACGCCTCAGGGAATGTCGCCGAGGCCGAAAAGGAAATCGAACTTTGGTTTTCTAAAAACGAATTAGTGAATTATCGCCTCGTTCAGGAAGAAATTCTTTATGATGTAAATTTGGACGGTATCTTGGAATAAAGTGCAGTCTTAATTCTAGAATATGTTATAATCGTAAAAAGGTCGGTAAAAACGATTCTTATTTAAATTATGATGTCTCATTCTTTAAAATGTTTGTTATGGAAGGTCCTTTGGGTCTCCGGTGCTGTGTCGCTCGTGCTGGCGTGGGTTTCTATTTATAATCAAGCTTTAGTGATTGGCTTGGATCCGGCGGCGTGGTATTGGAATGCTTTGGTGCTAGTCGCGCTTTCCATTCCGGTCAAGATGGATTGCACAAATTGCGGAGTATGTTCGCCTAAGATGTAATAGATTAAAATCGCCTGTGAGGGGCGATTTTAATTTGATTTGTATCAAATTCGGCGTGGCCTTGACATAAATGAGGCGCTTGGTGTATACTATCCCTAAGGGGATCGGCTGGTGCGGTGTGGTCAGAGAACCCGCGCTTCCCGGTTGTAGGGTCAAACCTCCCACATGAGGCGTTTGCCGCACCAGCCGATCCCTACTCAATTAGTTCTTCGTCGATAAATCGACAAAATCCGGCAGCCATTCCGATGATCTCCTTCGGCAGAGGTGCACCTCCCGCCGGCCGGAGCGCGTGGTCTCGGAATGGCTGCCACCAAACTTCATACACGCGAGATACTCGAACATCTCGCAACGAACCCTCCTCTCGCTTCGCGCGCGTTAGGAGGGTTTCTTTTTTAATTTTTTTAGGATATTGATGAAATCTTCGGGTGGAGGAATTGAGAGCGATAATCTTTGACCTGCTGGAGAGGTAAATACGAGGGAGCCGGCGTGAAGCATCTGCCGTTTGGCTAAATGTGATTTTGAACCGTAAAGAGTGTCGCCGACTACGGGATGGCCGATTGCGGAGAGGTGGACGCGAATTTGGTGGGTGCGGCCGGTCACGGGCGAGACTTCAAGGAGCGCGAATTTATCGCCCAGTTTTTCCTTTACTTTATACAGAGTTTGGGCGTGGCGGTGGGCTTTGGTTTTAGCTTCTGTGACCTTTTTGACCGCTACTTTTTTCAAGCGATTAGCGGTAGATGGTCGGATGTCGTAATTTATTGACCCAGTAGACTTTTCCGGAACGCCTTCGACTATGGCGAGATAAGTTTTGTGGATTTCTTTGGCGAGAAATTGTTTTTTCATGAATCCGAAAGCCGCTTGATTTCTGGCAACGATGATGAGGCCAGAAGTATCTTTGTCTAGTCGATGAAGGATGCCGGGGCGAGCTAAGTTTTCCCCGACATTGGCTATCTCCGGATAGCGCGCCAAAAGCCCATTTATCAAAGTATGCTCCGTGATCTTTTCCGTCGGATGAGTGATGAGTCCGGCGGGTTTATTGACCACCGCGATATCTCTGTCTTCGTAGATTATTGCGAGCGGCATTTTTTCCGGATTGATGATGATTTTTCCTGAGGAAAGATTTTTCTCATCAATTTCCACTTGGTCACCGGTTTTTAATTTGATGCTAGATTTATTTGCCGGCTTGTTATTGATTTTGACGCCTCCGAGCCGGATCGCGGCTTGGATTTTGGTGCGCGAAGTAGCCGGTATTTTTTCGGCTAAGTATTTGTCGAGACGGATATTTGACTTGTCCACAATAAGTTTCATAGATTTTTGATATAATTAAATTATCCCGTTCCAAAAGATTTTAGATCACATATCTTATACAGGGAAGGTCGAAGCTCTATCTCGCCTTGGCGAAATGGATGAGACCACCCACTTGGCTTACGCTAAGTATCATAGGACGGGATACTAGACAGCCTCAACTTTTTCAGTTGGGGTTTTCTTATTTTTTAAAAAATTTAGCGCTTTTGTCCAAAGAAGTTCCGTGGGTGTTTCGTGGCCCTTTACGATGATGAGGCCGTTTTTGTAATATTTCGCGATAAGCTCGGAAGTGCTGCCAAATCTTATTTCGCGCAAAAATTTTGGCTGTGAGGCGCCAATCAAAAGCATATCCACTTTTTCTTTTTGGGCTTCGTGCATGACGGCGCGCACTGTTGAGCTGGAGTTGTAAGTATTTGTCGCGTCAAAATCTTTTTTCTTCAGTCCTAGGGACTTGATAATCATTGAGAAATCGGGCTTCAGATAAGCGGGCGTAGTTTTCGGTAGGACGCTGAAAAGATGGGTCTTGGCGTTGTAATAGTTTTTGATGCCAGTCACGACTTCGCCGATAAGTTTTAAGTATGGACTCCGGCCTTCGAGGTCGGTCGCGAGCATTAGGGATTTTATGGGTTTGGGATTTTTAACAACCACGATGTCACATTTGGCTTCCCGAAGCAGGCGATCTATGACTGGGCCGAAACGAAAGCCCTTTTCTGAGGTGACGCCGCTCCAGTGAAGGACTAGCGCGTCACATTCTTCCATTTGAATAGTCTGAAGGATAACATCGGTTGCGTCGCGGCCAATCAAAATCAAGCCGTGAAAATTGATGTCTTTGACTGCCGGGCCAGTTTTTCTATTAAAATCATCGGCTAATTTTTGAAGGTCGCCAAAGGCGATCCGTTCGCGATCAAGTTCGCGCTCGCTGATGACGGAGGGGTCGAGCGCTAAGACTGGCGGGATTTCGTGGACTCTGATTGCCACCACTTCGCCGTCAAATTGGCTTGCCAGCGAAAAAGAAAATTCGGCCAGATTTTTTACTTTGTCATCGGGCAAATCGGGCGAGAGGGGGAGGAGGATGCGTTTGCCGTTTTTAGGTCCGATGCGAACGGAACCTTCGTAGACGATATCATTTTCAAAACGGGCGCGGCTTTTTGGCTCGACATACGCGAAGTAATTCACAAGTCCGAGGAGAACCCAAAAGGCCGTCATTAGCCAGGCGTTTAGATTGACGCCAAACATCGTGAAGGCCAGAAGAATATAAAGAATGGTGGCGATGAGCGGTGTCGCTGGAAATAATGGAATTTTATAAAACCATTTGGTATTTGGCCATTTATAGTGGATATTAATGCCAGCGATATTTAATTGGAGAAATAAGAGAACGAAGAGCAAGCTCGCGGCGCTCGCGATATCAAAAAGCGGAAAAAGAACGATGAGTCCGGCTATTAAAATAGTGGAAGCGATGACGGCGAAGTGGGGTGTAAGGTTTTTGGTATGAATGAGAGCGAGGTGCGAGAGAATGTTTTTATCGCGCGCGAGTGCAAAAGAAACTCGGCTCGAGGAATAGATGGTGGCATTTAGAGCGGCGAGGTTCGCAAAGAGACCACCGAGGATCATCAGGTATTTGCCAAACGGTAAAAATCTTTCCGCCACTTGCACGATCGCGCCTTCGCCTAAGCCCGAAGAAATTTGCCAATTCATCGTGGCGGTAAAAATAAGGGCGATCAGGATATAGAAGCCTGAAACAATAGCCCAAGAGCGGAGCAAGCCCCTCTTGATCGTATTTTGGGGATCCTTGGTTTCTTCGGCGGCCTGAACTTGGATTTCCGAGCCTTCAAAAGCAATGTAGAAAAAGCTTGCCGCCGCGAGGATGCCGAGCCAGCCGTTAGGGAGAAGTGGCGTGAGGTTCTGCAGAGTTTCCGTGGTATTTGTAGCCATTTTTATAAGGCCGGCGATGATGAGGAGGCCCAAGATACCAATGAGAGCGCTCGTGACATAGTTTCCGATTTTGCCGGTGGATTTTACACCTTTCCAATTTTGGTAACCGAAAATCAAAACAACTAATACGCCGAAAATTTTAGCTTCATTGCCTATGCTGATATCGAGGTTTGCGCCAAAAGCTTTTAGAAGTTCATGGGTATAAAAGCCAAAGCTCAAGGCGTAGACACCGGCGGCGACTGCGTGGGCGAACCAACTCATCCAGCCGGCTAAGAAGCCTTGGAAATTTCCGAGGCCCATCTTGACCCATAAATAGCCGCCGCCTGTTTCAGGGAAGGTGGTGCCGAGCGCGATATACATTTGAAGGTTCAAGAAGGCGATGCTAGCGCCGAGTATCATTGCTAGAAAAAGTCCCGGACCGGCGAGTCCGGCGGCGGGTCCGAGGAGTGTGAAGATACCGCCGCCGAGAAGCGCGCCGATGCCTAATAAAACGATAGACCCGAGACCTAGAGTCCGGGCGAGGGAAATATTGCTATTTTCTTTCTGAGCCATTTACTGTATTTTAGCAGATTTGGGGTGGTTGGTAAAATTGACATTGTAATCCGATTGAGATATACTATTTAGCAGATCTTCGCATAATGTGGGAGGTAGGTCTGATGGCTAGTAAGAGATGTCCCGAGCATAACAATCTCAAATCTAAACTTTGTTTGTCGATCTTTGCATTAATTGCCTCCGTTGGGTTGGTGGCATTTGCGTACTGGAGATATGATTGTTTATATGGTTGGATGAATCAGGAAAATGAAATACTGTATAGTATGCGTGAATGGAGGGCGGATGTGAGTCTTGTAGGGACTGCGATGGGATTGGCAAATTTTTTCTTTGTGTTATTACCGACTATAGTGACATGTTTAAAAATTAGAACTTGCGTTGAGTGTAGGATGCTGAATCGTGAGCCGGAAATTACTGTTTTAGCGAGTATGGATCAGTTGGTGGCAAGTGCGGTCAAGACCGAAAAGCAAGAGTTCCATGTTATCGCTCACGAAGTTCAACCTCAAGGTCTGGTTTGCCAAGTTTGTGGGGAGGGCGTTGGGGAAAGAGAAATTGTAAAATGTGAAAAATGTGAGACGCCTCATCATCGAGATTGCTGGGATTACGCGGGTCAATGTTCTACCTTTGGCTGCGGATCCAAAGGTAGCCGCACCCAAGATCGTCTATCCGCCGGAAATTAATTTCCGGCGGTTTTTCTTTTCAAAATACCTTATATCTGCTAATCTTTGGAGATAACATCTCCAATGCTTTGGAGATGTTATCTCCCAGATATTGCGAATATGGCAAACCCCAAATTTATAAATGGCAGTATATATCATGTTTGTAATAGAGGCGTCGATAAACGAACCGTTTTTTTAGCCGATGATGATAGGTATAGATTCATCCATGATTTGTTCGAATTCAACGACAAAGATTCTGTGCCACCCATTAATCTTGCTTTAAGAAAATATTCTCGCCAATCTTTGGAGATGACATCTCCAAAGATTGAAAATATGGTACGAAAGCCTAGAAAGTTGTTAGTAGAAATACTTGCTTTTTGTTTAATGAATAATCATTACCATCTTTTGTTGAGGCAATTAGTAGATGGTGGCATACCGCTGTTTATGAGAAAATTAGGAATAGGCTATACTTATTATTTTAATCTTAAATATGAGCGTAGCGGTTCTTTATTTCAGGGGACTTTTAAGGGAATTGAGATAGAATCTGATAGACAACTTTTATATATTCCATATTATATTCATTTCAACCCCTTGGATTTTGAAATGTCCGAATGGCGAGATAAGGAATTAAGCGACTATAAAAAAGCGACAGACTTTTTGGAAAAATATAGATGGTCCAGCCATCTTGATTTTTTAGGAGTGAAAAATTTTCCCTCCGTTACACAAAGAGAATTATTATTAAGTATGTATGGCGGAGAAATTGGTTATAAAAATTCAATTTCTCAATATCTACGAGATTTAGATATGGAGACGATGAAAGATATGAAATTAATAGATTAAATTAATCCTTTGGAGATGTCATCTCCAAAGATTGGAAATATGAATAATATTAGAAACTTTGTAATCATCGCACATATTGATCATGGGAAATCGACCTTAGCGGATCGACTACTTGAGGTTACGGGGACAGTTGCGATGCGCTCAATGATGCCGCAGTATTTGGATCAGTTGGAATCGGAGCGGGAGAGGGGTATTACTATAAAGATGGCGCCGGTGCGTATGATTTATTCTATAAATCATACGGAATATATCTTAAATCTTATTGATACTCCCGGACATAGTGATTTCGGTTATGAAGTGTCGCGGGCGTTGACGGCTGTGGAGGGTGCAATACTACTTGTGGATGCCACACAGGGTATCCAGGCGCAGACGCTCGCGAATTTCGAGCAGGCCAGAAAAGCTGGACTGACTATTATTGGCGCGGTGAATAAAGTGGATGTGGCGCCGAAGGAAATGATCGACGCGGCGATTCTTGATTTGGCTAATTTGCTCGAGATAGAAGAGGGCGAAATTTTGCGAGTTTCTGGTAAGACGGGCCAGGGTGTGCCAGAGCTTTTGGGGGCAGTGATACGGAGGGTGCCGCCGCCTCATCAAAAAGAGATTGCTTCGTCACAGATTCCTCGCAATGACGGTGTGAGTCGGGCTTTGATTTTTGACTCGATGTATGATGAGCATAAAGGCATCATAGCCGTGGTGCGAGTTTTTGCCGGCGAGTTTGTGATGCTCGGCAAAGATGATAATCCGTATTATTTGCTTGCGACTAATGAGGTTTTTAAACCAAAAGATATGGGTTATTTTTCGCCAAAGTTAAAATCTTCGACAAAACTTTATTCCGGCGAAATTGGCTACATAGCGACCGGCATTAAAGATCCGGATAAGCTGAAAATCGGCGATACCATCGCGAGTGGAGAGGGTGCGGGGCCCTTGCCGGGTTTTAAAGAACCGAAACCGGTGGTTTTCGTGTCTTTTTATCCGGCGGAAACCGATGAATATGATGAGTTGAAGCGCGCACTATCGAGATTGCGACTTAATGATTCGGCTATGACTTTCGAGCCGGACGCGAGCGAAGTCTTGGGTCGCGGATTTAAAGGCGGATTTTTAGGTCGACTTCATTTTGAAATAGCGGCTGAACGGCTCGAAAAGGAATTTAATATGGAAACGGTGCACAGTTTTCCCTCCGTCGCTTATCAAGTAAGGACACCAGCCGGTTGGGAAACTATAAAAAATCCGAAAGATTTTCCGGCCGAGCCGCTAGAAACGCGGGAGCCGATTGCGCGCATCGAGATCCTCGTGCCGGGGGACTATATGGGTGCCGTGCTTCAACTCTCACAATTTTTCCGGTTTAGGGACATCGAGACAAAAAATTTCGGTCAGCGCATCATTATTACGGCTAAGTTGCCGCTCGCTGATTTGATCCAAGATTTGGACGATCAGCTGAAGTCCGTGACGCAAGGCTTTGCCTCTTTGAGCTATGAGCTTATCGGTAGTGAGAAAGCGGATGTGTCTAAAATGGAAATATATGTGGCGACTCATGTGGTGCCGGGGCTCACTCGCATCGTGTCGCGAGAAGACACTGAGCGCGAAGGGCGCAAGATGGTGGAGCGGCTTAAGGAGCTTTTGCCACGTGAACAGTTTTCGCAGGCGCTCCAGGCGGTTGTCGGTGGAAAAATCATAGCGCGTGAGACTATTCCCGCAGCAAAGAAGGACTTGGGTAATTTTGGTAAAAATGGCGGTGATCGGACGCGCAAGATGAAGCTTTGGAAAAAACAAAAGGAGGGTAAACAGAAATTAAAAGAAATAGCGGAGAAGAGTCAGATAAAGATACCGGCGGGGGTTTTTAAGGAACTTTTGAAAAAGTAGATTCTAGAAGAATAAATTGTGATATATTTAAGGAGTGAGAATACTTATCTCGTTTATAGTTTTGGTGGTAGTCGCGATGGCCGGGAGCCAACTTTATCACCTGCAGGTGCGAAAGGCCGAGCTGGACGCCGAGTCTTCGCAATTATTAAACGAGGTCAGCGTGCTCGAAGCGGAAAACAAATCATTAGAAACAGAATTGATTTATTTGTCCGATCCTCAGAGATTGATACTCGAAGCTAAAGCCCAGTTTAATTACGCAGAGCCCGGGGAAAAGCTGATCGTCGTAGTGCCGAAGAAACATTAGATAATCCTTCGACTTGGCTCGGGATATATTTATTGAAGTATGCCCAGAATCCATAGACACCATTTTTATTTCGGAATCGTTTTGTTTGTGATCGGCGGCATCGCCACTTTTTATATTTCTCATTATCGGTATTATCCGGTAGCTTTTGTAAATTCAAAACCCATCTTGGCGCGCGATCTTTCGAATATTGCCGAATCGGCTTTCGGTTTTTATTTAAAAGCTTTTGACACTTATAAAAAACAGCCTATTTCGGAAGTTGATGCGCAAAAGTTGTTAAAAGAGGTCAAGAGGGCAACTTTGGAAAAGCTTATTGAAGAGAAAATATTAAGCGATGAGATTGCGAGTAGATTTGGCGGGGAGTTCCAAGTCCTGATTGATAAAAAGTTGCAAGCAGTCGAAAATGGTAATTTACAGCAGGCGGCTTCCGGGCTTTATGGCCTAGGTTTCGCCGAGTTTCGGAAAACAGTGCTTGAGCCGGAGGCAAGACGAGAATTGCTAGCCGAGACTTTTAAGTCAAAAAACGAAAATTTTGGCGAATGGCTTAAGAGTGCCAAACAAAACGCAAGTGTTTTCGTATTGATTCCCGGATTTGCTTGGCAGGGGATGACTTTGGAGATTAAAAATTAGACTTGCGGGTGTGGTTCAATGGCAGAATGCGACCTTCCCAAGGTTGAGACGCGAGTTCGATTCTCGTCACCCGCTCCAATATTTATGCACGAAGAAAAACATCCAACTTTTGCCGGCGCTCATATTAAAGATTTTATTTACGGCGCGAACGACGGTATCATAACTACTTTTGCGATCGTGACCGGCGCGGCCGGCGCGGATTTTTCGCCGCTGGTGGTCATTGTTTTGGGTTTTGCCAATTTGCTGGCTGACGGATTTTCAATGGCGGCGAGTAATTATTTGGGCAATAGTTCCGAGGACGCTCTTTTTCGCGAAGAAGAAAAAAGAGAAATCCGAGAAGTTGAGGAAAAGCCGGAGGCGGAGCGGGAGGAGGTGCGGCGAGTTTTTCAAAAGTTTGATTTTGATGGCGAGCAGACTGAAAATATGACGCGCGCCATTTCCGGTAATAAGAAATTCTGGGTGGATTTCATGATGCGTTATGAGCTAGGGATGATGCCCGGGGAGTCAAAACACATTTGGTCGGCGGTTGTGACATTTTTAGCCTTTGTCACGATTGGTAGTTTGCCGCTTTTGCCATTTATCTTCATCAATTATAGTGGTAATACTATTTTATACTCAGTTATCTCAACGGCTATCGCCCTCTTCGCGACGGGGTCGCTCCGATCAATCTTTACTAAAAAGCACTGGCTTTTATCAGGACTGGAGATGTTTTTTATCGGCGGCGTCGCGGCCGGAGTGTCTTATTTAGTTGGCTATGGCTTAAGCCTTGTGACTGGATAGCCTTGAATTTGATTATATTAGAGGTTTTTTGAGGAGATTTTTAAATGAGTGATAAATTGAGGAAGCTTGATCCGAAGATTCGTAACTTGCGGCGTAGGATCGAAGAGGGAAAGAAGACGATTCGATTTTTAAAAAAGTGCCTTAAAGAGGATAAGCTAGAGATTCAATTAAGTTGCGATCATAGGATTGTGGCGGGGATTAAAGATGGATATTTTGCAGTTGAGAATGAGTGGACTGGGACTGAAATAGAGGTTAAGGATAGTCCGGAGTATAGAATTTGTGTAGTCTGTGGTTTTGAAGAACGCGGCAAGCATGTGATGGTATCCGGTAAAGATCGCTGGGGTTTTAAAAAGCTCACTAATGCTCCGATTCTAAGGTCCCATCATTCGATTGAAGCACAGGAATTGCGCGATAGAATTACTGATACGCTAAATCATTCACTCGTTGATTTATTCGCTGAAATGAAAAAACTGGGTGTAAAGTTTTAATACAATAACGCAACTTAGCCGGTCAAGGGTTGACCGGTTTTATTTTTTCATAAAATATGCTAAAATAGTTATGTTAAGCCGGAGTAGCTCAGGGGCAGAGCAATGCTTTCGTAAAGCATGGGCCGCGAGTTCGATTCTCGCCTCCGGCTCAAAATCTATGATCATAGACGCGCATACTCATATAGGTAAGCTAAAAAATTCTCCTTATGAAAAACAAAGTTATGAGGAAAATTTAGATTCGCTTTTAAAAGAAATGAAAAAGAGCGGGGTTGATCATTCTTTGATCTTGGCGAATTATAATGAGGCCGATGATGTGAGTCCGTCTACTGAAGCAGTTTTGCGAGTTGCGAAGAATTTAAAAAACATAAGCGTGGTTGGTTCGGTAGATGTTTTGAATTATAAAAAAGAAGATTTGAAAAAGCTGGAGGCGTCGCTAATAAGGAAAGAAATCGTTGGGATAAAACTTTATCTTGGTTATCAGCATTTTTATGCCAATGACGCGATAGCTCGTCCAATTTTGGAGCTTTGCGATAGGTTGGGTGTGCCGGTGATTTTCCATACCGGCGACACTTTGATTTATAAAAGTTTTGCTAAAGTAAAATATGCCCAACCTTTGCCAGTTGATGATGTGGCGGTGGACTTTCCAAATTTGAAAATTATTATCGCGCATATGGGTAATCCGTGGCTAATGGACTGCGCCGAGATTTTGTATAGAAATAAAAATGTTTATGCTGATGTTTCAGGATTATTCGTGCACGGCGGATTGGATGGAAAATATGCGAAAATGATGCTCGGCAAGATTAAGGAATTGGCGATATTTAGCGACCCTAAAAAACTTTTATTTGGCACTGATTGGCCGCTCGCGGGGCAGAAAGAATATATTGGTTTTGTGAAAAAGCTGGGTATTTCTAAGAAGGATTTGGAATTTGTGATGTGGAAGAATGCCTCGGAATTATTTGGTATTAAATTAGTGTAAGATTCCTGCCCGCCGGCAGGCTGGGCCACGAGTCGATAATAACCGACTCTCGCAATGACGATTTATGGAAAATTTACCCCTAAAACCTTTGATAGGAAAATATGATAAATTGACCGCTCATTTGAGCGTGTATGCCGGCGTGGGCGGTGACGATGCTAAAGATTGGGCGAATATGCTTTTTAAGATGTATGCGAAGTATGCCGCGAGGCGCGGGTGGAAGGCTATTCAGACCGGAGATCGCGCAATGGAAATAAGGGGCGAGTTTGCATATGGCACATTGAAGAAGGAACAGGGCGTGCATCGTTTGGTCCGCATCTCGCCATTTCATTCAAAGCAGACGCGTCACACATCTTTTGCGCTCGTGGAGGTGGTGCCGGATTTGCCGGAAGTGGAACATAAAAATTTCGTGATACCTGAATCGGATTTGAGAATGGAAACGACAAGATCGAGCGGGCCGGGCGGGCAAAATGTTAATAAACGGGAGACGGCTGTGAGAATCGTGCATTTACCGACCGGTATCGCGGCAGAATCGCAGGCAGAACGCAATCAACAGATGAATAGGGAAAAAGCGCTTAAGATTTTGAAGGCTCGGCTGATTAAGGTGCTGGAAGATCGCCACGAAAAAGAGTTGGGCTCGCTCCGAACTCAAGTCAAGCCGGAGTGGGGAAGTCAGATTCGGAGCTATGTCCTACATCCCTATCATCTCGTCAAAGATCACCGCACTAAAGCGGAGAGTTCGCAACCGGAAAAAGTCTTGGAAGGGGATCTAGATAAGTTTATTGAGGCAGAGTTGGAAATGTAAGACACGAGAGTAAAAAAGCACGGGAAGCACTAGAGTGGCCTGTAATTTGCACCGCGACTTGAGTGTTTATACTTATATAATCTTAATAAGATTCATACGGGGTGATATTTTGGGAAACTCCCCCTTGAGTACACGAGGGAGGAAAAAGCGGATTTAGTTTTTTGCGCTTCCGGGTTTTCGTGATATAATGCAATAATGATTGCCTTTCATAATGTTTCTAAGGTTTATCCGGATCAGGTGCCGGTACTCGAGGACATTAATTTTAAAATAGAGGCCAAAGAGTTCGTTTCTTTGGTGGGGCGATCAGGAGTGGGCAAGTCCACCATCATCAAGCTTTTGATAGCCGAGGAAAGGCCCAGCAAAGGCAGGATCGTTTTGGGTGAATACGAGGTTAGCCGTCTCAAAGCGAAAGAGATGCCATATTTTCGTCGGCAGATTGGGACAATATTTCAAGACTTTCGACTGCTGCCGACTAAAACCGCGTATGAAAATGTGGCTTTCGCGATGGAAGTGGGCGGTCATCCGCAGACGGAGATAGACGATCTCGTGCCAAAAGTTTTGGATATGGTGGGGCTGGCTGACAAAGCTCTAAATTTTCCCCACGAACTTTCGGGGGGTGAAAAGCAAAGAGTTGCGATCGCGCGGGCGATGATTCATCGGCCGTCTGTTATTATTGCCGATGAGCCGACCGGTAATCTCGATCCTATAAATGAAGCTGATATCGTGCGCCTGCTTTTGAAAATCAACGAACTTGGAACTACAGTGATCCTAGCGACACATAGCAAGGATGTAGTGGATGGCCTCGGCCGAAGGGTGATTACTTTGGATAATGGAAAAATTATTAGGGATGAGAAAGCGGGGAAATACATTCTTAATTAACGATGACAAATATATGGCAACAACATTGTTTCGAATAATTAAATACGGTTTTCAGGGATTTTGGCGGAACGGCCTTTTGTCTGTGGCGACGATTGTCGTACTGGTTCTAGCATTGGTGGTTTTTGAAGGGTTGGTGCTTTCGAGCGTGGTGGTGGATTCTGCGATTGTTTCTCTCCAAGACAAAATTGACATCAGTGCTTATTTCAAGACTACCGCGCCGGAGGACGAAATTCTAAAAATCGAAAGATCTTTGCGCGCGCTCGCGGAGGTGAGGGATGTCCAGTATGTATCACGCGAGAAGGCTTTGGAGATTTTTAAGTCCCGTCACGAAGATGATCCGACTATTGCTAAAGCACTTGAAGAGTTGAACGACAATCCACTATCGGCGGCTCTGAATGTGAAAGCTAGGGATCCTAAAGAATACAGCCTTATTGCCAAGTATCTGGAAGATGTCCAGTTTAAGTCGGTTATCGACAAAGTTACTTTCAGTCAAAATCAGCTGGCCATCGGACGATTGGTGCGCATTGCGGATACTGCGCGGGTCGGTGGTATCGCTATCAATATTGCTCTAGCCATTATCGCCATCATCGTTACTTTCAACACCGTGAGATTGGCCATTTATTCAAACCGTGACGAAATCGGGATTATGCGATTAGTGGGTGCCTCAAATGCTTATATTCGCGGGCCATACATTGTTGAGGGTGTGGTTTACGGAGCGATCGCCGCGTTGACAGTCTTTGCGATAGTCGCGCCGGTTATTCACGCCTCGGCTCCCTATGTGAATGTTTTTATCCCCGGTCTGAACTTGACGGCATATTTTTATCAGAACATCTTTATGCTTTTTGGTTATACTCTGCTTTTGAGTATTTCGCTAGGGGTTTTATCCAGCAGTATCGCTATTACTAAATATTTGAGGGTTTAAATTTATGAATATTAAAAAGTGGCAAATTTTAGGCGGTGTAGCTGTGGCGGTGATTGTTTCCATTATTTTATTTTTGTTTATTTTTGTTTTTGATAGGGATATCGATGAGACTTTTGAGGATATAATAGCCGCGCATAAAGGTGATCCGCGCGCGACATTTCCAGATACTATTGCCAACGGAGAGTTTATGGGGACGGAAGAAAATTTTGCCGCCGGCTCGGTGCGGTTTATCAAATTTGGCGAATATTATTATTTAAGATTCGAAAATGGTTTTAAGGTTCTTCGTAGCCTTGATTCACATATATATCTTGGCAGTGATGATTATTACGGAGAAGACGCGCGTATAGCCAAGTTGAAAGGTAATGCCGGCGACCAGAATTATTTGATACCCGCGAATATTTCGCCGCTTGAATATAGCCGGGTTTGGATTTGGTCTAAATCTCAAGAAACTGTTTTGGGAAGCGCGCCTTTGAATCCTACGAAAATCTTACCGGCGCATGATGTGGAGAGAAGCAAGTTGGAGGAGAATGCTGGTTGACATTGTTTTATGTATTATATATAATATGAAGACATGGAGTGATGCCTGAGTTTTTGGATGGAGGATGAGATGAGCTGTCTCAAGTGGTTGCGTTTTGTCGCGAGTGGTTTTGCGGCTACGCTGGATATGGTTCTGGGTATTGCGATCGTTCATTTTTCGGCTTATGCGTGGAGCTGCGATCTTGGTTTTTTTCACTACGCGCTAGGAGTGGTACTTGGCGTGGTGCCGGACTTTGACATAATCCATACGATGCTTGCCGAGCGCAAACAATCATTGGTTGATCATCATGATTTTTTGACTCATCGGCCGGCTGTGATGGTGCCGATTGCGGCTCTCGCGGGATATGTATTTGGCGGACAATTTTGGGCGTTCGTTTTTGCTGGTATACTGTTTGTCCACTATTTACACGATACGCGTGGATTGAGTGGCGGCGGTATAGCGTGGCTCTGGCCGCTGGATTCGAGACATATCGGAGTATCTAGACTTGGCATCATTATCACTGAGCCACGGGAGGCGTCCGCGTTGTGGCCTAATCATAACGCTTGGTTGGATAATGAATATCTAACGCCGAGTCGGCGGTCGTTAGTTGAGCTTTCGTTCTCTTCGATACTGCTGTCCATAGTGTTTTGGCAAGCTCTCGGAATTTACTACGCGATTGCCGCAGTTTTCATTGCTTGGAGTTTGGCCGGTTTCCTGTGGAGTGGTTATGGATTGATCCGGGCTTTTGGTGAAGAAACTGAAGGCTTCGAAGCGATTTAGTGTCAACCCATCGGGAAACTTTCCGATGGGTTTTTTTAGGGTAATATAAGTCTGTTGGTGCATAGTTTCCATGATATAGAAACTTGTGCCAACGGACTTATATTACCCGCAATTTTATTTCAATATTTCCCACATAGCCTCGAAAAGCGAGCGTTCGGTTTTGGCATATGCTTCGCTTCTGATGAGTATTATCATATTTTCATTGGAGGGGGTAATGACCGCGACTTGGTCTCCAAAAATTATTTTAACGCAGGGAATTTTGTGATAATGCGGTAGAACTTTGGAAACGCGATTTTCTTCCCGGTCTTTAGCTAGGACTTCTTTGGTGTATTCGGAGAAAGCGGCGATCTGGCGGCTGCGGATACCGGCTGCTATTTTTTTCTTGATAATCGTATTGGTGATATAGCCTCTTTCGGCGAAACCGAGCATTTCTCGCGGATCAGCAATAATTAAAAATTCTTTGAGGCCCGAGCGCAAGATCAAATCCCAGATTTTTCTAAAGCCCTCTTTGCCGTCTAAAAAGGAAACGCTGGGTTTGCGGCTATTTTTTTGAGTCAGAGCGGTCAGTTCTGGAACTATTTTTTCAAATTGCCGGATATTTTCGAGAGTCATGCGTTTTAGTTCTTCCGGTTTTTCGGGCGTAAAATGAATTTTTTTGCGCTTTTTGATTTTGAAAACAATACCGCGATTTTTTAACTTTTCGAGGATGGCGTAGAGAGTCGTTCTATTGAGATTGGCTTCGCGGGCAATTTCAGTTACCGTAGCCTCGCCGAATTTGAGGAGGGAAGTATAGATAAGAGCTTCTTTTTTATTTAAGCCTATATCGGTTAAGGTTTTGAGAATGATGTCGTTCATATTTTTCCGGTTTTTTGATGGCAGTTATTTTAATATACAGCCTATCATTACCGGTTTTGTTAGTCAAATATTGTTGTCAAAAATGACAACAATGTGTGTATAAAGAGGTAACGGGTATGAGATGATGGGATAGTGAGATGTGAAGTGGTGGTAGGGGTGAATGTGGAGCGAAAAGAGAGTCAGTCAATGGGGGTGTGAGACGAAGATTGCTCTTTGACAAAGAGAAGGTTATTATCTGGGTTGGGTGGTGTTTCTAAAAGACTAAGTTTTGGAGATCGGTCGGGATGAGGCCGCGTTTTTTAGGAAAGGAGCGCGCGTATGACCCCGTTTGAGATTTTGTTTGTGGCCCATATCGTCGGCGATTGGCTGTTTCAAACTGAATATCAGGCGATGAATAAAGCGAAGCGCGGATTTTTTAATTGGGCCCTCGTCAGTCATTGTTTGGTTTATACTTTGTGTTTTTTGCCGGCTTTGTGGATTACGGGCTCGTCGTGGTGGTGGCTCGGCTATATTTTTTGGACGCATATGCTTTTTGATCGTCGGTGGCCGGTAGTCGGTATCATTCGAGTTTTGAAGCGGACAAGCCAGGAAACTATCGATAAGAATTTCTGGCTGGTGGTAGTTGTCGATCAAGTGATTCATGTTTTGACTTTGATCCCGATTGTTTGCTTTTAACCGAAGGGAGGTCAAAAAATGTCGCCTACGATTTATATTGCGGATGGCGCCGGGCGTCGTCAGGTTGATTCTCTGAAGCCTTATTTGCAATGGAAGGTAACGAGAGGACCGCGGATGCAGACAGGCCTTATGCGTCGGGACGAAGCAAAAACCTGCGAATGGCTGGGTCATGGTTTTAGGAAGGGGGTGACTCATCCGGAGAAAAATATTACTGTATTTTTGGCATCGGATACGGCTGAGCCCGGAGTCCATGCTAAATTGATAGCTGATTTTTCCGGCGTGGATCCTCATCCAAGGTGTTACTGGCCGGTGCGCCACAAATTGGGTTTTGGCGGATTTATCCGCTGGGTTTATTTTAGCGATCCTCGCGGCAAAAGAGATTTTACTGGGGCGGATTGGAGCCTCGTGGCGAGGTCGACGGCCGGCATACTTACTTCTTTTTTGTCGGTGGAAAAATTTGCTCGGGCATTGGTTCAAAGCGGTATTGATGAAAAAATAGAATTAGTTCTTTTGAATTGCCGGATGCGCGAAAATTCCATAATTCGCGGAACGCGCGCGAAACTTGGTCTTCAGACTTTGTCGGATTGGTTTGATAGAGCGCCAAAGCTTTTTCGCCGGGGTTCCGGAATTTGTCCACGATGCGGGCAAAATATTTTACTCCGCGAGATTTTTTGTCATTCTTGCGGATGTCGGCCGAGGCTCATTTATGAAAGGAGTTGAGCCATGGTGTGGAAATCCGGGTCGTATAGCGATATTCCAATGGCTCCCAATGATTCGCCAACCACTCCGCGATCTAAATTCAAGTCGGGTAAATATTGTACCGGATGCGGTAAAAAATTGGGCGTTGATAATATTTTTTGTCCGAAATGCGGCAAGAAGATTGAAGCCAAAAAGCCCAATAAAAATCAATGCGTATGCGGACAAATCTTAGGACTTGATGAATGTTATTGTAGGTCCTGTGGCAGAAAAAAGGCATAATTCAAACCTCGCTTGAATAAAAAGCGAGGTTTTTTAATTCGCGGATTTTTTTGACTTAAGCTCGTTTAGCTGATATTATATTATTCTATGGGTCAAAATGTTTCCAAACTTTCAGAAATACAAGCTAGTAAAGCAACTCTGACCGCGGGCCACGGCGATGTGATATTGCGTTTTAATGGCGTGGTTTTTAACTACGGCAACAAGCTTATCCTCGATGAAGTTAGTTTTGGCGTGCGCGAGGGGGCGAAGATTACCCTGATGGGTCAAAATGGCGCCGGTAAAAGCACGATGTTCGAGCTCATAATGTCGCGTCTTATTCCCGAAGAGGGCGCTATTCATATTAAAAAAGGCTTGACAATCGCCCAAGCTATGCAGGTGATGCAGAAGGAAAAATTGATAATGACCGTGCGTGAATTTTTTCAAAGCGCTTTTACAAAAAAAGTATATGATATTGATCCGAGGATGGAGGAGGTTCTCGAAATCGTGCATCTCGTGGCGCCGTTTGAGAAAAAAATCGGCGAGTTTTCCGGTGGTCAACAGGCGCGTTTGCTTTTGGCCTATGCACTTATCCAAAAGCCGGATATTTTATTGCTCGATGAGCCGACCAACAATCTCGACAAGCAAGGCATTGAGCATCTGACCAAATTTTTAATTGATTACAAAAAGACATGCCTCGTTATTTCCCACGATGCCAAATTTCTTAATGCTTTTACTCACGGAGTTCTGTATCTTGATTCGCAGATGCGCAAAGTGGAGTATTATGTCGGAAACTACTTGGATGTGGTCGCGGAGATTAGTGCGCGGATCGAGCGTGAAAGAATGAAAAATGTCCGCTTGGAGAGGGACATCACTAATCGGAAAGAGCAAGCCGGATTTTTTGCCCAGAAGGGTGGACATATGCGCGATGTGGCTCGCAAGATGAGGGAAAAAATAGAGGAACTAGAGGGCCAGCTCGTCGGTGTGCGCGCCGAAGATAAGACGATCCGCGATTTTATAATTTCGGCGGTGACTTTTGCCGAACCAGTTGTAACTATTACTTCGGTTTCGGTTGTCCACAATCATAAACTGATGCCCAAGAAAGTGAATATTGTTTTGAAAAAAGGGGACCGATTGCTAGTCTCCGGGCCCAACGGCATTGGCAAGACTACATTTTTAAGAAATTTGGCGGATGGAAAATCTAAAGGCGCCGAGATCTTGCCGGGTGCGTCAGTCGGGTACTATCGTCAGGATTTCTCGGGCCTTGATATGGGAACAACTGTTTATAAAACTTTGTCGGATGTGATGAGCGACGGCACGGACGCCCAGCTTCGCGCTACCGCGGCTCATTTTTTACTTACCAATGAGTTGCTAAATAATAAGGTGGAGTCGCTTTCCGAGGGACAAAAAGGATTGCTGTGTTTTGCTAGATTTGTGCTTCAGCGTCCGGCGCTTTTGATCCTCGACGAGCCGACTAACCACATCAATTTTCGCCATCTGCCGGTCATCTCTCGCGCGTTAAATAAATATCAAGGCGTGATGATTCTCGTCTCGCATATGAGCGAATTTGTGGAGGAAGTGAAAGTGAGCCAGACGCTGGACTTGGGGGAGATTTAATTTATGCGAGCTCTCTTTTTAGATTTTTATCGGCCTCCATCTGGGAGAGCCGTTGCCGGGCTTCGGATGTGTTTATGATTTCAGTTTTATCGAATATAAATGAGCTTGAGTCTGATTCGCCGCAAAAGGTGACCTCATCCGTGAATTTAATAAAAGTGTATAAGCGGTTATTTTTATTATCCGCATATCCCCGACTTTGCAAATGATTAGTTAGTGAGGTTACAAACCTTTCATTCTTTAAAATATTTCTCAATTCTCTATTCGCCTCGGGATCATCGGGATGTTCCAAGAGAGCGCCGCCAATTTTTTTTAACTCATTCACTTTTAATTCAAATTGGTTGAAGCCCGGCTCCACGATGGGACGAATCTGCTCCGTTTCTGTGTTCGCGGGATCAAATCTTTCTTCTCCCAAAATGTCATTTATTTGATGTATCCGCTCAAGAATGTCTTGCGCGAGTTTTTCCAGTTCTTCTCGAATGGCGCTGTCGTAATCCTGCTTAAGCCACTCGTTACGCTCGCCAAGCATTTCTCTATTAATTTTAGGATCAACAAATCCCGCATCAATAAAAATAGTTGCATGAGAAAGTGCCCACTCCAGACTTTGTTTGTTGGTTCCGGCTTCGGCGATTTCGGTTTCTTGTTCAATCCAAGTATCTAATAATTCCTGAGCTTGAGCCATATCCGGGTTACTATGATTCTCCGGATTTTTAATGCCTTTTTCTAGTAAATTCCGGAACGCGATCAAAACTTTATCTCTAGTTATAATTTCTTTTTCTGGCTTTTGTTCCGGAGACGGAAAATTCTCGTTTGGTTGAGGGAAGGATTCCATATTTAGAAGTATAGCAGGAATATTTTGAAATGTTGAGCTGGATTTATATTTTGTATTAGCTTACAATGATTGTAGCGCATTAATATACTAAATAATAAGGAGTGGCGCCAGTGAATGTCCGCGCGGTTGTTTTTGATCTTGATGGGCCGATTCTCGATTCTTTTCGCGAAGGTCTGAGGCGGATAAAGATTGTTTCGGCTGTCTTGGATGTTCCATATACGCGCGAACATCATAAACGCTTGACGCAATTATGGGGATTGCCCGGTATTGAACTTATTGTGCAAGGAATGGGATTGGGCGAAAAATTTGTAAAAGAAGTTTTTTATCCTGCCTGGGAGAGATATGATCTTAAAAATCAAATTTCATTAGTTCCCCGGACGAGGGAGGTTTTGGGCTGGCTCCGGCGCAATAAGATTGTAGTCACGGTTCTTACTTCTCGCCATCGCGAGGGTGTGCTAGAGATGCTCGACAAACTTGATCTTGCTCGCGACTTCGTTGTCATATCGACTAAGTTTGATACGCCGTATCGCAAACCTGACCCGCGTGTTTTTCACTTCACGCTTCAGGAGCTCGCGGATCGATTTAAGATTTCGAAATCAGAGATTATTTTTGTGGGCGATACTCCGGCCGATGTGGACGCGGGCGTTGCCGCTCAAATCGAAACCTTGCTTGTCCAGACAGGTCCATACCTCCTGAAGCACGCTGAAAAACTGCCTTTGTCGCTCGGAAACATTTTGAATTCCATTGACGATTTACCTAGCTGGATCGAAGAACGCCATGAGGCTGGGCTTGGCGAAGCGCCACTGACTTCGTATGAATAACAAAAATCCATCCGCATTGAGCCGGGTGGTTTTTTTATTTACAAATTAATAATGATCAAACTATAATTTTAATCGGGGAAACTTTATCCGAAGAAAATTAATAATTTTTTCTTGGCCATTACCGCGAATTAAGATTGTTTTGTCTTTAGAAATATTATTTTCAAATTTTGAGATGTTTTTAATAAAATAATCAAGTCGGTCGCTGTTCAGGACGGGATGCGAGATGCCAAAGCCGGATGTGTCTATTATGCGCGCGTTCATGTGTTGCTCATACGGTGAAACCGGGATGGCATAGACCGGAATCCCTAAATACATCGCTTCGGATAGCAGAGAATGGCCGGCGGTCGATATGATGCCGCGCGCTTCGCTCATTGCTTTAATAAATATCTCATCGTCGAATTCGTGAATTTTGATATTTGGTTGGGAGATTTCCTTACAGTAATCTGATTCTATTTTGTTTACAAAAATATTAAATTTGGCATTTTTTTGCGCGGATAGGGTAGTTATTATGGATTCTGGTGTTTGCGGGTATTCTCTGGCGGAAGAAATGTAGACCAGGAAGGTGTCGGGCAGAGGCTTTCTTTTTATTTTCGCGATCGCATCTTTTATTGTCGGTGGAAAAATTACGATTTCATTTGTAGCTTCATTTTTTAATTTTTCAATTATTGAAAAATTAAAAAATGAACAAACGAGTCTGGCCTCGGCTCGAGGAAAAAACATGCGCAATCTGGCGATTTCGTCTTTAAAAGTAAAGCCGGATAATTCCTCGGGGAAATCCCCGTAAAGATATTTGGTTTGCTGGTCGATGGTCACAAGAGGCGCGTTGCGGGAGTAGGCATATTGAGCGCTGGTGGATTCATAATCCGTGATGACCAGATCCGGTTGCCCTAATTCGCGATTGACACGATCGAGGGCGAGGCAGTTTTCGCGAAAAATATTTTTTTGATTAAGCGGGGAGGCGGCGCTGGCTTGAAAATCAAGTCCATTTTTGTCACCGACATAAAAGGGAACTGCTACGCGGATAATTTCGACTGACGGATGATCTTTAAAGTGAGTGGCGTAGAAGTTGTAACTATTATCGTGAGCTAAGATAGTTATTTCGGCGACGCTGGAGAGGTGTTCGACTATTGGAAGTTGCCGATAAGTATGGCCATTGCCCAATCCGCAAATACCATAAAGAATTTTTGTTTTTTTCATAATTTTGTTATGGCTTCGCAAAGAAAATCCATAGAGCCGTTTATGACATGAACGGGAGTCTCAACTAGAGCCTCCGAGAGCTGTACGACTAGCTTTTCTTGTGTCCCGAGCGGGGGCGTGCCGATAAAAACATCTTGGCCGTTATTTGCAATAGTGTCGGCAAGTGCTTTATTTTTAAATTCGATTAGAGTTTTTTTGCCAGAAAAAATCCGCAAACCCCGATCCAAGAGTAATTTTAAAATTATCGAAGTTTTACCAACTTCCGAGTGGCTTGCTATGATTACGGTGATACGATTAAATAATATATGAAAAAAATAGTTTTGCTAAGTCCTCCCTTTAGCGGTCATTTGAATGTTTTAAAGGATCTTATCAGGAAATATCGGCATGAATTTGATTTTTATTTGATTATAACCGGTTGGATAAATATAAAGCCTGATTTGACGGGTGTTGATGTGCCAGTGAAGATCATAGCCAAATCAGAGTTGCGCGAAACCGATCCAGCTATCTGGACCTTGCCGCGGGCGGCTGAACTCTTAGAGCTTTGCGTTACAGCCATCAAAGATATAAAGCCTGATCTTATAATTTACGATTTTTTCTCTATTGAGGGAAAGGTCATTGGCAAGATGCTCGGAATTCCGTATTGGTGTTCGATACCGGCACTCGTCGGCCCATTTTTATATCAAGAATATTTGGCATCTAAATTGAGATTGCCTGTAAATATTGCCGCGCTAAAAAGTTTGGGTGGAAATTTTAATCCTGATGAATTGGAAATGATTTCCGATGGTCTTTACGCGCCCGGCCAGCAAAATTTGATTTGGTCTTATCCATCGCTTACGCCGGAAGATTTTATGACTAATCGGCGAGTCGTCCCATATTTATTTGTTGGTAATCTAAGCGACGCGCGCGCCGGAGCGTCGTCTGGCCCGGTTTCTCAGACCCCTTTAATTTATTTTTCGTTCGGGACCGTGGTAATAGGCAATCTTTGGGATCAGCAAGCGGAGACGAGGGTTAAGCTCGGGGACTTTGTTGGAACTTTGGCTCGGCTCTGGGCCGATAAGCCATTCGAAGTTTTATTTAATAGTTCGGGTAGGTTGATCCTTGCGAAGTATCCGTCAAATTGGCGGGTGGTTGATCATGCTGATCAAATCTCGGCGTTATCGCGAGCCTCGGTTTTTGTTACTCACGCGGGCGGTAATAGTTTTCACGAAGCAGTCATACAAAAAGTGCCGATGGTTGCGGTGCCTTTTTTTGGAGATCAGCCACTGGTCGCGAGGCAGATTGAAAAATTGGGACTTGGCCGAAACATGGTGCCGGATGCCGGAATCGATACGAGGAATTCTAAGGATTTTTTGAATGCTGATTTGGCCAAAGAAATTGATGCGGCTGTCGCGGATATTTTAAATAATTTAGAAGAATATAAAAAAAGATTTTCGGATTTGCCGCTTGAGGCAGTCGATGTGGGTGATTTGTTGAGGAGATAGGGAAAGATTTAATGCGGATATTACGAGGTTGTGTGCTAAGGAGCTGATACTCGCGGCAAGAATTTAAGAAAGGGTTTTAACCATTATTAAATTCAACTTTTTTTCGCGGGGCCAACTTTTTATTTCTGCTTCGCGACGGCGGGCTTCTTTTAAAGTGGTGAATTTTTCGGAATAGCGCAACATCACGGGGCGTCTTATTTTCGTATAATGCGCGCCTCGTTTTGATTCGTTGTGTTCTCTAACGCGCTTATCTAAGCTGTTGGTACATCCGACATAGAGAGATTCGTCGGCGCATTCTAGGATGTATACGAAATAAGGCACGTGGTTTTCAATTCTATTGTTTCTAGACATTGATTGTTGTCAATAGCAGTCTTTATTTGCTTACAGTATTTAGTATATACTTTAAATTATCGGCATTGAAATTGAAGCGAGATCATATGACTATTACTACTATAGAAAAACGAGATTTATTTAGCGAGAAAACAAAGGCTAAGGTAAGGGCCGATGTTATTCTAGGTGATTGTCTAGATGTTTTAAAAAGCATGCCCGACAACTCCATTGATTTAATCGTTACTTCGCCGCCTTATGCCGATCAAAGAAAAAGCACTTATGGAGGAATTAGTCCCGATAAGTATGTTGAGTGGTTTTTGCCTAAAACAAAAGAATTACTGCGTGTTCTTAGTTCCAAAGGGACCTTTATTTTGAATATTAAAGAAAAGGTTGTTGATGGTGAACGGCATACATATGTCATGGAGCTGATCATGGAAATGAGGAAGCAGGGATGGTTTTGGACTGAAGAATTTATTTGGCATAAAAAAAATTGTTTTCCAGGCAAATGGTCTAATCGTTTTCGCGATTCTTGGGAACGTCTTTTGCAATTCAATAAACAAAAAGAATTTAACATGTACCAGGATGCAGTCATGGTGCCGATGGGTGATTGGGCAAAAACCCGTTTAAAAAATCTTAGCGAAACTGATAAAAAACGGGATAATTCAAAAGTTGGTAGCGGCTTCGGAAAAAATGTTTCTAATTGGTTGGGTCGGGAGTTGGCTTATCCAACAAATGTGCTTATGATGGCCACGGAAAGTTCTAATAAAAAACATAGCGCTGTTTTCCCCAAGGAACTTCCCAATTGGTTTATAAAACTTTTCACTAAACCTGGCGACGTTGTTTTGGATCCATTTTTGGGCTCTGGCACGACATCAATCGCCGCTTTTCAATTGGATCGTAACTCTGTTGGCATTGAAATTCACGAGGAATATCATAAGCTTGCTATTGAAAATATTAATGAGCAAAGTAAATGATATGAAAAAAATAAATTATGAAAAATTAAATGACTTTATAGCCTCTGATGTTATAAAGCCTTTTTATGAGACGCGGTTTAACCAACTTGAATCCATAAAATTAGTTGATATTTTAAGAAGAAAAAATCCTTATTTATTTAAGGCAAAAAATATTGAAATAGCGGGTGAGTTGGTGAGTAGTATTCTTGACGCATTTCTATCCTCGCGAGAAGAAACTATTTTCGGTGATCTTATGGAAAATCTTGCGATACATGTTTGTCGTGAAGTATTTAATGGTAAAAAAGCAGAAGAAGGAAAATATCGTAGCGTTGATTTGATATTTGAGAGAGAAGAAAAAATTTATATTGTTGGCATTAAATCCGGGCCGAACTGGGGTAATTCTGATCAGGTGAGTGCGATGAAAAGAAATCTTAAGCTCGCTAAGAAATTAATTCGCACCGAGTTGAATAAGAAGAACGTGATTTCCGTGAACGGATGTATTTATGGAAGAGATAATAATCCGCACAAGGTAAGCAAGGACCCCGATCTTAGTTATTATAAAATATGCGGTCAGGCCTTCTGGGAATTAATTTCAGGCGATGATCAGTTATATAAAAATATAATTCAACCGTTAGACAAGGAGGTAAAAAAGAGAGATGGGGCATTTAAAGATTTGTATGTGAGGAAAATTAACGAGATGACTAAGGATGTCATTGAGCTTTTTTATACCAAAAATAACCTTGATTGGGATAAAATTGTAGATTACGTTTCAAAAAAATAATTATTATTGCGTAAGGCGTACCGACTACATTATATTACACTAGGACTTTCACGGACGACTAAAACAACGAATATCCAGCGAAGAAAAAGTAAGTGGTTTAAGAAAACTAATTACGTCTTCGCGATTCATAGTCCCTGTTTTTGTGAGTATATTTGTTGACAACTGGAAATTTTTGAAGTCTATTATGGTGCGATTATCTAATACGTCGTAGTAAAAATCTCTTACGATGGGTTCTCCGCCCACTAAACCTTTGTGAAATATTACTCTTAGTCGCAAAACCGGAAGAACAGCTGTTTTTTGTGGTATTTTTTTATATTCATAACCATAGTCAACGGTAAATTTATCTTTCGAAAGAGGTAGAATATATGAAAATTCTGATATGGGATTAGTGTCAGCGTCCAAATAACACGCCCACATTTCTAGCGTTTTTGGGTCTTGCGCAATAGCAAAATATGTCTTAAAAATTTGGATTTTTTTAAGTGGACCTGGAAAATTATTTTTTAGGATTAACCCTGCTTTTGAACCGGGAGCGTCAGTAAAATTTAAATCTTGTCCGGGATTAATGTTTTGTTGATAAACGGCGACATCGGGATCAGCACTCGTTAACAGGGAAAGATAACCTAAAAGTAAAGCACCAATTGTTGCGATGGACGCGAGCGTAGGAATTACCCCCCATATTTTTTTAGATAACCAGTAAAAGCTCAAAAAACAAAATAATACGGATTTTTTAATGATTTTTAGCATATTCGTCTCTATGAACATAGGGGCATCCACTTGCATTTGTTCGGGACGCTTGAAATTCTATCACTCGATTACTTGCAATGAATTTCTAAACGGTTGTCGGGCAGGGATTATTTAAGAATCGATTACTTTATTGATGAATTCAGTTTTTGCCTCTATATACTTGTCGTGATTATCAATGAATTTTCGCGCAAGCATCTTTTTTAATTCAGCATATTCTTTTATCAGATTTTTATTTCCCCTCATTTTATCTCTAAAGATGATTTGTTTAGTCCAAAAGTCATTGCCTATTTTTGTAGCGTGTATATGAGAAATACGATGGGTTTTGTGGGCATCCCATTTAATAAAGAATTGCCGCATTTGCACGTAAGGATCTTCTTTCCAGTGGTTGTAACCCAAGGATTCAATTTTTTGAATAATTTCTTCTATTTCAACTTCATCTTCGAAGCCGATCATTAGGTCAATAATTGGCTTGGCATCCAATCCGTGGATGGCAGTGCTACCAATATGCTCTATAACTGGTTGGTGATTTTTGAAAACCTCCCTTAATGATGCCGCCTCTTTTTCGAATTGTCGTGGCCATTCGGGGTTGTAGGGGATAATCACGAGCTCATCCGCGACTCCTTTTTTCTCGAAAGATTCAGGATTCGATTTTTCCATAGCAAGAAGTACAATAAAGCAGTCTATTGAATAAAACCACCTTGAATATGGAGATGATAAGCTACTTTGTCATTGTGTGAAATTTTTTCTATGCCACTAAAGCGATCAAGTCCTCCATCAACTGAAAGCGTGTACGCCCATGTGTTTTCTACAAACTTTTTTGGTCCACGAACGGGGATGATATCTGAATATTCTTGCATTATAGCTTTTTCAAGAAAATTACCCAATTCTTTGGTTGTAATGCTTTCGTCGAGCATGAAGCCAAAATAATTCATTCCCCAAAGCGGTTTTTGGTTATAATATACAATTTCTTCCCCTATAAAATCTCGATTGCCAAAGTAGGTGTCGTGGTATGCGAAGTCCCCATCTTCAAAATGGTAGTCAAGCGAGCCGGGCCGAAGAGATTGTGCTTTTTGAATGTTCGCATTGGCAAAAGTATTTTTGTTTGCCTTGTGCAGGAAGTTTGTAAGTTCCGCGATTATTTTTTCTTGATTATTTTTCATACAATGTGACTGGCGTTATGGGATGAAGTTGGAATGTTTTTAACTTTGAGATTCTCTCATTGATAAATATTTTTTCGGAATAATTTTCGCTCTTATCTTTTTCCCGCCAGTTACGTATATTTTTAAAAGTCGATGAATACCATCCAGTACTACGTACTTTGATTTATATTTTGTAATAATAATGGGGTGGCGGGTATCAGCGGCTTCAACTCTTTTTTGATGTCCTCTTGAGCCTTTTAATTTTTTGATAACTTCCCGAGGAGTAAGATTCCAGCCATCAGTTTTATCTTTGGCCCAAACCGGCATATCAAAATGCCAAATTAATTTTTTTATATCAACCTCAACGATTGGTAGAAGTAGCTTTCTTAGCTTAACGGTATTCACAAACATACTTAATCCTACGTTGGTGAGTTTGTGAGGCGGTTTTAGATTTTTCATTTTTAATCCACGGACGTAGAGGTAGTCCCTCACATCCGTCGTTCGGGACGCTTGAAATTCTATCACTCGAGTACTCTAATCTAGTATCGTCGAAAGCGTGCTCGTTTCGACGCGATTTTTACGTTTAAAAATCGGCTGCCGGGCAGGGGATCGAACCCCGATTTCATGGTTCAGAGCCATGCGTGCTACCATTACACTACCCGGCAGAATATTTATATTAGATTAATGTAAGATTGCCACGGAAGACCTCGCAATAACGAGCAGAGACGGAAATGCGAGATTGCTTCGCCGAGCCCCTGCCTACCGGCGGGCAGGCTCGCAATGACAGACGGGGGATTGCGCGAAGAAAGTGGCGCTCTTATACTAAACTAATAACTATATGATAATAAAAAATAGCACTAAAGGCAATATAACGATCTGGATGTCGATAGCGGTGGTGGTTTTGGTTTTGGGCGGATTGTTTGCTTTGACGAAGCTGGAGAGAAATAAAGTTTTGACTGATGTGCCGTGCCTCGTGCCAAATCTGCCACTTGTGATCCATATTCATCCGGAGCTTGAGATCGAAGTGGATGGAGTCCGAGAAATTGTGCCAAAAGATATTGGGGTTGGCGGGGTGTGCGAACGAGCTCTACACACGCATGATGAAACCGGACAACTGCATGTGGAGGCGCAGGTGGTCCGAGATTATCATTTGCAAGATTTTTTTGATGTGTGGGGTAGAGGTATCGAACGCGAGGGATATGAGGTGTCGATGATGGTTGACGGAGTGGTTTCGACGGAATATGGCGGATTGTTGCTGAAAGATGAGCAGAAGATTGGGTTGAGTTATAAGAAAAAATAAATAATAAAGTAAGATTGCCGAGGAGTACCTCGCAATGACGGAGGGGAAGAGATTGCTTCGGGTACTCGCAATGACGAGATGGCCGTTGGCGACAAAAATATTATGGAATATAAACCAGAAAATTTACGGATCGATAAGGATCTGGAGGGGATGAGCTTGAAGTCCATTCAGGAACATTTTAAGCTGTATCAGGGTTATGTCAAAAAGACGAATGAGATACAGGAATCTTTAAAGTCAGCGGACAAAGCGGCGGCAAACGGCGTCTATAGCGTTTATGGCGAGCTTCGCCGGCAAGAGACTTTTGCGGTGAATGGGATAAAATTGCATGAGGTGTATTTTGGGCATTTAGACGGAAGCACTTTGAAGAATAATGGTAGTCCTTCGACAGGCTCAGGAACTATTATTCAAAAAATGATTGAGGGCGAGTTTGGGTCGATGGGTGCGTGGCAGGAGGAGATGGTCGCGACTGGGATGTCGAGCCGGGGATGGGCAATACTCGCATATGATTTGAAGGATAACCGGTTGCATATTTATGGAGCTGATGCCCAAAATGTGGGTGCGGTCTGGGGGGCGATCCCACTAGTCGCTCTTGATGTTTATGAGCACGCTTATTTTATGGATCACGGCACAAATCGAAAAGCGTATATAGAAGGATTTTTTAGGAATTTGGATTGGGGAGCGGTGGATGGGTTGGTGGAGAAGTATGAGATTGTTTAGTTTTTTCATCCCCCAATAAAGCTTTTTTCTACAGAGGGGACTTTGTTATACTATTAGTATGAGTCTTTTTGCGCGCGCGAAAAAATTAGTTAAGAGGGTGACTACGAAGGAGCCGGAGCGTGAGGCGGAAAAGCCGGTTGCTTCGGTTTCCGAGAAAAAGGCAGAGTCCGTTAAGTTGGTTAAAAAAATTGATGTATATAAAAATAGCGCGACTCGCGAATTGATAGAAAAAGAGCTTGGCTTGGTGGCTGGAGAAATCTCGATTATTAAATTAGTCGAACTACTCATACAGCATGCCTATGAGTTGCGCGCCTCGGATATTCATATCGAGCCGGAATCGGAGCGGCTTCGCATCCGTTTTCGCGTAGACGGCGTATTGCATGACATTTTTTCTTTTCCAAAAGAGTTGCACTCCGAAGTCATAACTCGCATCAAAGTTCTTTCCGGCCTTCGCACCGACGAACATCAGGCGGCCCAGGATGGCCGTTTTAAGGCGCCGGTTAAGGGGGTGGGTTATGTGGATGTGCGCGTCTCTATTGCCCCGACTTATTATGGCGAGAACTCCGTGATGCGCCTTTTGGCTGATAAAACCGAGCAATTTACTTTAGAAAAGCTGGGTTTTGAGGGCAGTGATTTGGAGAGAATTGGCGCGGCTATCAAAAAACCATATGGCATGATTCTCGCGACGGGTCCTACGGGGTCAGGCAAGACAACCACGCTCTATACTATTTTAAAAATGCTTAATACGCCGGAGGTGTCCATCATTACTATTGAGGATCCCATTGAGTATTCCATCGACGGAGTGGATCAAATTCAAGTGAATGCTAAAACTGGCATCACTTTTGCTGCCGGGCTTCGTTCTATTTTGCGCCAAGATCCAAATGTGATAATGGTCGGTGAGATTCGCGACGAGGAAACTGCGAATATCGCCGTAAATGCCGCTTTGACTGGCCACTTATTATTTTCAACGCTACACACAAACGACGCGCCGACATCTTTGCCGCGTCTGATAGATATGAAAGTCGAGCCGTTTCTTATAGCTTCGACGGTGAATGTTATCATTGGCCAGAGATTGTTGCGGCGGGTTTGTGATGAATGCAAGATTAAGATTAAGATCGATGATTCTGAATTTGAAGCTTTGAAGCTGGTAGTTCGGACTGAAGTTTTGAATAACAATAAGAATTTTTATAAAGGCAAAGGCTGTGCCGCTTGCGATGATACCGGCTATAAGAGTCGAATAGGCATCCATGAGGTGCTTGTGATCGACGATGAAGTTCGTGAGGCCATTATGAGGCGCGCTAACGCGACGGAGATTAAAAAAATTGCCGTAAAAAATGGTATGCGTCCGATGCTTGAAGATGCTTTTGAAAAAGCCTTGAAGGGATTGACAACGGTGGAGGAGATCATGCGGGTGATCAGAGAATAGCAAATAATTTTTCTTATAATGTCTCGCGATGGCATTTTCCGGGGCGGGTTTTGATATAATGAAAGCATGCCTCCAAAAAAGAATGCAAAAGAAGAAATGAGGGTGCCGGAATGGGCGGCTACTGTTTCGGAAGAGCCAAAAAGTGAAACGAAGACTGAACCAGACTTTACTCCGAAATCCTTTCCGTTGGTAAGAAAAAAATCGGCGGTCAAAGAAACTATTTACGAACTGCCCGACTCGCAGAAAAAAATACCTTGGTGGAAAAAGGACATCGGACTTCGCGTCTCTCTTCAAGAGCAGATACTTTTTGCGCGTCATTTGTCGCTAATGTCTAAGGCCGGAATGTCTATTCTCGATAGCCTCCAGCTTTTAAAGAAACAGGCGCGGTCTCGTTCGATGGTAAAAATTTTGGACGATATGGCGCGCTCGGTTGCTAACGGCCAATTTCTGTCAGTTGCGCTCGAGCCATATGCTTCGGTTTTTAGCGAACTTTTTATTAGTATCACACGCATCGGTGAGGCGAGCGGCACCTTATCTGAAAACTTGGCTTATCTTGCCGAAGAATTGGATAAGAAGAAACAGCTCAAAACTAAGATCCGGGGGGCGATGGTTTATCCCTTTATCATTGTCGTGGGCGTAGTTTCAATTGTCAGTTTTTTGGTATTCTTCTTATTTCCGAAAATTATTCCAGTTTTTAAAACTTTAAATGTTAAATTACCGCTTCCGACCAGAATTTTAATCGCTGTCGCCAATTTTGCCCAGGATTATACTCTTTGGATTATTCTAGGGGCGGTTGTTTTTGGTTTAACTTTTTGGCTTTTATTAAAACTCCGGTCAGTAAAAAAGTTTTTTCATCGCGTGCTCTTATTTGTACCTATTGCCGGTTCGCTTTCCAAGGCGGTAAATATGGCCAGTTTCTGTCGGACGCTCGCCATTCTTCTCCGTAGCGGTTCTAAGATAGTTGAGTCTCTCGGAACGACGGGCAACACCTTGAGTAATTTGGTTTATCGTGATGAGATATCGGCTGCGGCCGATGTGGTTCGAAAAGGCGGTCAGCTCTCAAGTCATCTTGCATCTCTACCCAGAATTTTTCCGCTGATGCTTTCGCAAATGATTTCGGTGGGCGAGGGGACGGGCAATCTTAGTGAGACGCTCCAATATCTCGCCGGATTTTATGAAGAGGAAATTGATAACACTACTAAAAATCTCTCGACTATTATCGAGCCGGTGTTGCTTATTATCCTCGGGGGCATCGTGGGATTTGTGGCGATTGCGGTTATCACTCCTATATATGGAATTACACAAGGAGTTAGATGAGCGCTTTTTATTCTTTTCGTGTATAGCTTCGTTGCATCTCGTCGCAGTAGTGCTGTGACTACAGCTTCTCGATGCGCCTCGCTCTACGCGAAAATTTATAAAAAGCATTTTATAATCAATCTTGTGAAACGCCATTTCCCCAAATTGTCCGTTCTTCGGAGATGGCGCTTCAAAAGATAATGAATGATTTATTTATGTTTTTGTATATTCGTAATTTATTTGTATTTCGTATCCGGAGCGGTTTCACAATCGTCGAGATAATAGTCGTTCTGGGCATTCTGGGTATTCTTTTGGTCGCTACGGCTCCGGTTGCGTGGGAATTTTATCAAGGAATAGATTTAAAGAGCGAGTATCAGAATAATTTGTCTTATCTGAAGCTGGCTCGCGCTTACGCGCTCGCCAATAAAAATGGTTCCGCGCATGGAGTATATTTTGGCGAGGGTGGGGCGACTGTGTTTCAAGGATCGAGTTATGCCGGACGCGAACAATCTCGGGACCAATTTTTTCCTAGATCGCCATTTGTTGCGATTGTCGGTGCTTCGGAGGTGGTTTTTGGAGCGCTTTCAGCTACTTCGAGCGTCGCAACGGTGACATTATCGAATACGCGAGGTAGCTATAATATAACAACTAACACTCATGGGAAAATTGAATAATTTACAGAATGGCGGCCAGAGTCTTATCGAAGCGATGGTTGCTATCAGTATTTTTATAACTGTGGTGGGCGCTATTACCACCGCGCTTTATAGCGGGCAAAGTATTGCGATTGATGCTGAAAATGCCGGCACCGCGGCCGAATTGGCGGTCGAGGGCCGCGAGGCAGTGCGCTCTATCCGTAACCGTGATTGGGCAGAGTTTACTAATGGGATTCACGGTTTAAGGTTTGTGAGCGGGCAATGGGAATTTTCGGGCGTGAGTGATATTCGGGATATTTTTACTCGCGTAGTAAGTTTGCAGGCTATTGATTCGAATACTAAGATAGCGACTACAACTATTACTTGGTCGACAGACGGGCGCATCCAGAAAACGGAGGTAGTAGAAAAATTGACTCATTGGGATAATGTAGCACAGGGTACTTGCAAGATTGGCCCGCTTATCGGTAACTGGGCCAATCCGCAAGTTTTGGGTTCCGCTGATCTGGGCGCGGGCGTCTCGGGGACGGATGTGGTCGCAAAGTTGCCGTATGTTTTTATGAGTGGCACCTCGAATACTTCTTCGAAGCATGACATCTTTGCTTTTGATGTCTCAAATCCCGCTTTGCCAACCTTGGTTAAATCTTTAGATATCGGTAGTGGAGGCATCAACTCTTTGTTTGTTAAAGGAAATTATTTGTACGCCGTCTCGCCGAATGATAGTAAAGAATTGATGGTTTTTGACATCACTAATCCCGCGACAATGAGCCAGGTCGGAGTATACAATCTCTCCGGCGGAGGTGACGCTCTGTCTGTATATGTTTTTTCAAATACGGTGGCCGTCGGACGCAGCGGCGCGGCGACTAACGAACTGGCTTTTTTAAATGTTTCTAATCCGGCTTTGCCTGCCGTTATAAGTGAGATTTCCACCGGCGGCAGTATCTATGACTTTGCCGCGAGCGATAATAAGCTGTATTTGGTCAGTCAAGAATCAGATCCAGATGTTTGGGTTTATGACATTTCCAATCCTCTAGCTCCGGCTTTTGTAACTAACTATGACATTCCCGGCATAACTGAAGATATTAGTCTTTTTATCCAGGAGAGTCAGACGGGCGCGGCTGCCTTTAATATTTTAGACGGCAATATTCAAAATGAATTAATCGTGGTGGGTGCTACGACGACTTTAGCGAGTGGCTGGTATGTGAGAGATCGGATAGATCTTGGGGGTGATGTAAATGATATAGTATGCGCTGAAGGCAATCTGGCGTTTCTTGCAACCACAAATAGCAATAAAGAATTTTCGATAGTAAATATCGGGAACCCTGATAATATTATTGAATACGCTTCCCTTAATTTTCCGCAATCTGGTAGCGGCATCGATTTTGCCGATAATAAAGTGTTTATGTCGGTGAGAAGTAATGATGCACTCAGGATAATTACCTCTGGTCCATGACAAGAAAAGGCTTTACATTAATTGAGACGCTTATCTATACAATGATTGTGTCTATGATCATCGGATCTTTTTTGTTGATTCTTTATAATCTTGCAGGAAGCGTGGATAGGACTTTGCGAAATGTGGATTTGTCTGATCAAAAGCAGTTTATCATCCAAAAGGCGGATTGGGCGTTGCAGAGCGTTTCGGTTGTCAATAGTCCGTCGGCCGGTTTTTCCGGAACCTCTATTTCTATAAATAAAGTCGGTTACGGATCAAATCCAGTGGTCGTTGATCTCGTTGGAGGAGTTCTGCGCATGAGTGAGGGCGGTGGCGTAGCGGTGCCGTTGACGCCGGTCGGCATCACCGTTTCGAATTTAAGTTTTACTCATACCGTGACTGTCAATGAAACTCGTATCCGGATGACGGCGACAATCGCAAATGTGGCGACATCGACTGCGATTGATTTTACAAAAATTATAAAGTAATGGATCCCTGCCTTTCCGTCTGAGACGGATCCTTCTCCCGAAGGACGTGGGGATGACAAAAAGATGCTGAATAAGAAAAAAAATGGCTATATCGCGATTGTGACGGCATTGATATTTTCGGTTGTGGCCCTGACCGCCGCTTTTTCGGTGGGCACGGCCGGTTTTATTTCTAGAAATTCCAAAGTGGAATTGGCTAATAAAGCGGCGAGTTATGGGGCGGCGCGCACCTGTCTCGATCGAGCCAAGCTTCAGTTGGCACAAAATCCAACTTACGCCGGCGGCGAGACGATACCCATCTACGACTATCAATGTTCCGTCGTATCCGTAACGCCATCTGGGCAAAATAAAATTATAAAAACCACTTCCTCTGTTTTGGGCGCAACGACTAATTTGCGTTTGACGGTGGATAGTAATCTTGCGACCGTTACTTTTGAGGAGGTGGTGGCGCATTAAGCCTCAATCACCCCCCGGAGATGAAGGGAAAGATGGTATAATTATTTTAATGAATCGAGGATTTACGATATTTGAGGTGGCGGTGGCGATCGGGCTGATCGTGATAATGGCTGGCACGGTGCTTTATTTTATAAATCCGGTGACGCAGCTTAGGAAATCGCGTGATGTAAGAAGAGAAGCTGATATACGAGTTATTATAAATGCCATAAGCACCCGGATGGCGGACAATAGGGGAGTTTTTAGTTGTTCGGCGGGCGTGGTGCCGGCCAGCTCGACCCGCATAGCGATTGGCGCGGGTAATTATGATTTGGCGCCATGCCTTGTTTCAACTTATTTATCTTCTATGCCATACGATCCATCTCATGCTAGCGCCAATTTTAACAGCACTACCAGTTATAATACTGCTTATGCTATATTTCGTAGCGCGACCACTGGCCGTATTACTGTGCATGCTATCTACCCCGAGATTTCGGAATATATTTGGGCAATCAGATAAAATTTGTTAAGCTATTTTTATGGCCAAAAAAATTTTAATAATCGAAGATGAAAAATCTTTAGTTGAAGCGATTGCCGAATCTTTGAGGGGCGAGGGTTATGAAGTTCGAGAAGCTTGTGATGGCGCGCAAGCTACTAAAACGCTCCAGAGTTTTTCTCCGGATTTGATTTTACTGGATATTATTATGCCGGATATGGATGGCATAACTTTTTTAAAACAAATTCGCAAAGCTGATTCCCCGCATGTCGAGGTAAAAGTAATTATCTTTACCAATTTAGCTGGCGAGAAGAAATGGATTTCGGATATGGGCCTCGAGATAACCGATTATATCGTCAAGGCGAATAGTTCGTTGGCCGATTTGATTGCTAAACTTAAGATTTACTTGAAATAACTCTTAAAAAGCCTTAGAGTTTTTATAGCACTTTGAGAGGAGACTGTTTGATGAACAGGGCCGCTTATTTTGGCGTTCCAAAAATAGTGAGCTACGACGAGGCGGTTGATTATGTTGCCCGCGAGTGTTTTGATCTGGTAGTTCCTACCTTGAGCGGACTTTTGGAGGATCTCATTCCTGGTTCGGAGCTTTGCAATCGATTGTTGTTGGAAATTGATAAATCTGAGGAAAAAAACTACGGAGAGTTTTTTATTTACGAGCGCGAAAAGCATCTGGTGCGATTTGCACCCCGTTTTTGGCATCGGCTGGCGCTTCTTATTAGAAATTCTACTTTGCTTTTGGATCTGGAAATGAAGCTCGGGTGGGCGGAGGTGCGTGAGATTTTTGATCGGGCCGTGATTGCTGTTGCCGGTTGCAGTGTCGGCAATAGTGCCATTCATGCTGCCGCTTCCGATATGCGCCCGGCCGGTTTGAAAATCGCCGACTCTAAAGAATATCACATCACAAATGCTAACCGAGTGAGGTTGACTTATCAAGATTTCGGTAGAGTGAAATCTATAGTCACCGCCGAGCAGATTCATGCCGTTGATCCTTTTATGCCCGTGGAAGTTTTCGAAGAGGGTATTCATTCCGGCAACATTGATGAATTTTTGACTGGCGTATCGGTAGTGATTGAAGAAATGGATGATTTGAAAATGAAGGTTTTAATTCGCGAAAGAGCGAGAAAGATGCGGATACCGGTTTTGATGGTGACTGATTTGGGTTCAGCTATTCAGCTGGATGTCCGACGATTTGATGTCAGCCCCGACCTGCCTCTAGCGGCGTGCGCCGATTCGGATAAGGCGCTTTATGAAGCACTCGAGCGCTCGGAAAGAGATCCCAGCCGGAAAAACTTTTTCGATTTTGTGTATGCAATTGTCGGTAGAAATGACGGCTCTATTCCCGAATACCGGAGCATAATTAATCGCGAGGAACCGCAGATTTTCGGTGGTGTGCCACAGTTGGGATCAACGGTCGCGGTCGCGGGGGGGGTCGTGGCAGAGGCGGCGGCCCGGCTTTTGCTGGGCCACAAAATGTCCGAGAGGTTGTTTATCCATAAGTTTTACGGAATTTCCTTTGAGGAGGGAGCTGTGCTGTGAAAAATTACAGCGCTTGGGACATAACACCGCTCGAATCGAAAGAAGGATCGAGCAATGAAGAAATACTCCGCCACTTGGTGGGCTGGGCGATACTCGCGCCTAGTTCACATAATGTTCAGCCCTGGAGATTTCGCATTTATCCAAAGGGAATGGATATAGATTTATTGCTTCATCCGTCCGGTATCTTGCCGGTTTCGGATGGGCGCGGACGTCAGGCTCATATCAGTATGGGTTGCGCTTTGGAAAATTTGCGCATAGCCATAATGCATTACGGCTTTCAATATTCCCAGATAAATTTTTTGGGCGGCAAATATCCCGATTCGTTAGTAGCGGTGAATGTCAGAGGTTCGGGTTTGGGTATCTCGCCAAACAGCGCTACTAATCCATTTTTCACGGCTATGAAAGCTCGCGTAACGAATCGAGGTCTCTTTGATTCCGATAAACCGGTGCCGCCTGATTTTATCGAACAGTGTTATTTGTTTGCGATAGCTGAAGGCATCGAATCTAGCCAGATTAAAGATTTTCCGACTCGTTTTGCCCTGGCCGAGATCCAATATCAAGCTGACCGGTATGTGATTGCTAAAGATGATTTCAGACATGAATTGGGCGATTATTTTCTGCCAAATGATTCTTTGGCGTCCGTCGGCATGCCGGGCAGTAACTTTGGCCTAAAGGATGAGATGTCTTTGCGGGTGCATCGGGAATTAAAAAAACCTGGGCCATTCGATCACGATCTTGCGGTCGGCATGGCTGGGGCGACCAGGGAGGCTTTGCGCGGTGCTCCGTATATCGGCGTGTTAAGCGTGAGAGACGATACCCCCGCTTCTTGGGTCACGGCCGGACAAGTTTTTGAGCGCATAGCTATATATGCTCAAGTGCGCGGCTTGGCAATTTCCGTTTATGCAGCAATGGTCGAAGTTGAGAGATTGAATAAGCTTCTAAAACTTCGTTTGAACACCCTTTGCCGACCGACAATAATCTTTCGGGTTGGCTATTCTAAAGAACAGAGACCGCACCCCCCCCGATTGAATATTAGTGAAGTCTTGGAATCTTAATAATAAAAGCGCTTGGGTTTTGACCCAAGCTTTTTTTGTGTGTTAAAATTAATTTAGTTCTTTAAATCCTCAAAAATTGGAGCGCAAATATGATTGGCGAACGAGATCCTAGGCGCGATATTTTTCCTCGTCTGGATTTGACCGAACTTTGGATGTTAATAAAGGAGCTTCCTCCGCCGATTGCGTCTTGGAAAGTCAAAAAAGTCGTCTTCGAAGTTTACAAGATAAAAGGATTGCTTTCTTCGCGGTGGCCGAATGAGGTTTTGCGTCGGTTACTCATAGATGCTCGCGGATCGTATTATATCTATGGCGACCGTCCTCCACTTGATGACTATGATGATAAAGCCGCGATTTATTTTGTGCGGTCTTCGGAAAGCCTGGGGGCAACTTGTTATCCAAAGCGGGAGGAGTGGATCAGCGTTCGCCTCGTGTCCCCTCACGGCGACCCCGTTGGTTGCGGTGAAATAGAAATGTTTATGGCTTGTGGCCGGCCGATCGGTTACTTGATAAGTAAAAAATTGTTTAGCTGTGCGGATAACTTTATTTTTTCACTTGCCTCCAGTTCGCGGCTTTGCGGTTTAGGCCCCTTTTTAAACGACGGAGAATCTCTGCGACCGGATGCCGGTAAAAAGCACCAACATACGGCGATAAGCTATGCTTTTATTCGCGAGCAATATTTTGCGGAGCTGGATCGCCTGCGACTGGATTATAAATATCTGACTGGCATCATCCATAATCGTTTGGCGGAGAAAGCTTTGGCTGTCAAGCTGGATGGAAGAGTTTACTCAATAGATTATACAGCTGCTTATAAACTCCTGCGACTCGCCGAAGCGAGATGTGTCTATCTCGACCGTCGACGCGAAGACCTTTGCGTTTATCGTTATCCGACTTACTGGTTTGATAGCGAGCAATTTAGTAAATATGTGCCCAAAATCGATCGTTTGGACAAAATTTTACTAACAAAAGACGGCGCGCGCCTCCGGAAGATTATTGATCGACGCGTGGATGATGGTCCAGAACTGAAAATTACAGCGATGACTAAGGTGCGACGGGACATACGGTGGATTTTCGATATCCGACATAAGCCCTAGGAGACTTGGGGCTTTTTATTATATAATAAAGTTATGCCTGTTGCGATTTCCATCGCCGAATTATCTTTGAGCGCCGTTGCTTTTTTGGCGGTAACCTATATAACTTTCGCGGTTTGGCTGCGAAATCCAAAAAGCTGGACAAATCGTCTATTTTTATTACTTGGCGGAATTTTGGCACTTTATGTGCCAATAAATTATTTGTCTTTAAATCCGCCTCAGGGAACGCCGGAAAACCAATTATTTTGGATACGAGTAGTGATGTTTTTGGCATCCATAAAAGGGCCGGCGTTGTTATTGCTGGCACATACATTTCCAAGTGAAAAAATTTTGATGCCTGTTCGATATCTTGGCATTCTTGCGATCTCCGCCATTGTCGGTGCCGCGGCGTCGCTTTCTCCCTTGGTTTTTGAAGGTGTCCAATACATAGACGGCCAGCCTCTACCCATACCCGGGCCGGGCGTGATTCTGTTTTTATTAAATTTTGGCGGTTCGGTAATTTTAAGTTTTGTGATTTTGAGATTTAAATACGCGCGATCATCCGGAATGGAGCGGGCCAAAATTTACGATTTTTTGATCGGTATTTTATTGACTTTTATTCTGATTATTGTCGCGACTTTATTTTCTATTTTTATTTTTCAAAGTTCCTTCGCCGTATTTTTAGGGCCGATTTTCCCCGTTATTTTGATGGCCGCCATAGCGCACGCCGTAGTGAAGCATAAATTTTTGGATATTCAGCCGATTATAGCGAGGGCGGTTTCATACTTTTTCTTGATCGTTGCGATGGCCGTTATTTATAGTAGCATCCTTTTTGTTACAGCGAATGTTGTCGTTGGTTATAAATTTGATATTTACAATTTGTTTTTGGGTATCACGCTAGCAATTGGCATAGCGATAAGTTTTCAATTTTTGCAGGCTGGTATCAGAAAAATCACCGACCGAGTGTTTTTTAAAGGGCTTTATAATTTTGACGAATTGCTGGCAAAACTTACTCAAGCAATGATTGCTAAAATTGACCTGGATGAGTTGACTAAAAGCCTTCTCGAAATTTTGACGCGCGAGATGCGCGTGACAAAAGCCGCTTTTCTCATCATTGAAAATCATGCTATCCGGGAGGTGAGGGGCGTGGGATATAGGGAACAGGATTTCATGGAAAATTCATTGGAGAGTTTATTGCATGATGCCCGATCCAAGTCGATTCGTTTGATAGTTTTTGACGAATTGCAGGATGGATTACTGAAGGAAACATTTAGAAAAAATGATGTTATGGTCGCAATTCCTATTTGTTCGGGCGACAAGGAGGTGGCTCTTTTGATCTTGGGGCCGAAATCGGCGGGGGATTTATACAGTAAAAAAGATTTGATGTTGCTCGAAATATTCGCTTCTGAGTCCGGCATCGTCATTGAAAATGCCCAGCTTTATGAAAATCTAAAATTCGCTCTCGAAGCCAAGTCCCAGTTTATCTCCGTGGTTTCTCATCAGATGAGGACGCCGATTTCGGCGATAAGATGGAGTCTGGAGCTTCTCCAAAATAAGAAAATTACCTCTGCTAAGCGGCTGGAATTCATGCGGAATGCTTATCATAATTCGATATTTCTCACGGAGCAATTGGATGATGTTTTGACTGCGCTCGCTATTCAGGATAAGGGCATATCTGTGGAGCTCGAATTCTGCGATCTCGGCTCTGTTACTTCGGAGCTTTTAGTCTCTTTTCGTCATGAGATAGAGAAAAAAAATATTGATGTAAAGTTTAATCTCGGTGTTAGGGTGGCGAGCGCGATGTGCGATTTGCCTAAGATAAAAAAGATTATTCAGGTGTTGTTGAAAAACGCTATTGCTTACACAAAAGTCGGTGGCCGAGTGGAGGTTTCTTCGGAGGAGAGGATTATAGGTGGCAAACCAAATTTCTTGATAGCGGTAACTGATACCGGCATAGGTTTATCGTCGGATGAAAAGGAGAAAATTTTTGGTAAATTTTTTCGCGGTGAAACGGCAAGATTGATGCTTCCGGATGGAATGGGTCTCGGGATGTTTATCGCGCGGGCATTTGTCGCGGCTCACGGAGGTCGGATCTGGGCTGAGTCCGAGGGCCGCGATAAAGGTAGCACATTTTATTTCGCGATTCCGGATCGGCATCGGGAATATGGAACCGGACGCGTAGAAGGGGAGAGGCATTTTGTGGTTAAGCCGGCTTTGGCAGCTTGGGCGAATTTTGTGCCGATACTCACTGCGGTTATGGATTCGTCTGCGGTGATTCGGCCAAGCGCCACTTCTGATGCCGATGATAAAGATCAATTTTTGTCGATGCTTTCCCACGAGCTTAAATCGCCGATTTCGACGATAAAATTTATCGCTGAAGCGATACTTCACAGTAACGAAGACTTGAGCGGGGCGGAACGAAAAAAGATACAGGCCATACATGAGGCGGCTGAGCGCGCCCTGAATCTCGCGACAGATATGATTAATGTTTCAAAATTCGCATCGGGTGATATGAAGCCGAATTTTGAAATGTGTGATTTAAAAACTACGATTTTAAATATTATTGAGTTGTTAAAGCCGGCGGCTATAGCAAAGAATCAAAAAATATTTTTTGACATGCCGGAAAATTTGCATTTGGTTAAAACCTGTAGCGAATATTTGGCCCGCGCTTTTCAGAATGTTTTTGATAATGCCATCAGTTACGGCAATGAATCTTCAGAAATAAGTATTATTCTAAGTGAAAATAAAGAGCGAGATTCTTATGTGGTCGGCGTGCATAATTTCGGACCGGTCATACCGGAGTCAGAATTACCCAGAATTTTTGAAAAGTTTCATCGAGTGCCGGGGTCTGAAAAAGTAAAGCCGACCGGTACCGGTCTCGGACTTTTCATCGCCAAATCGGCGATTGAATTAAATGGCGGAAAGATTTGGATAGAATCCGCGCCGGAAAAAGGAACAACTGTTTATTTTACCGTTCCATTTAAGGCGCCACGCGCTTGAAATGGTTAAATTGTCACGTTGTTAAATTACTTAAAACAAGTTAGCAATGCTTTGTTTAACCGCAATTGGTTTTTTACCGGCATATTGAAGACGCGTTATGATAAGCTCTTGATTTTCTAATTTGGCGCTTAGAAGTTTGACGCGAACTTCATTTATAATCGCGTAAACGCCCGGTTCGGGATTCAATGCTTTGATTTTACGATAAATCATTTCCGGCGTGTCATGCGCGAGATCCACGAAGCCGTCTGTGGCCACGAATTTTTTTGTGAAGGTTGTGAGGCTATGGTCTTGGGGCGCAGCTTCTGTGGCGATTTGTGGGAGATTGGGTAGAATGCTGATGAGGGCTTTGGCGCCAAGGTCAGCGAGCTTTTCTTCAAGCGATAGATAATCATCTTCGGGAGCGATCGGAAGATTTTTTTGCGCTAAAATAGATCCGTGGTCGACTTCGTTGTCTAATAAATACAGCGAAATGCCGGTTTCTTTCTCGCCAGCGAGCATAGCGGACTGTATTGGCGAGGCTCCGCGGTATCTTGGCAGGAGGGAGGGGTGGATGCCAATGAATCCAGCAGGCAGTGATTCGAGAACTTCTTTTTTAAGGATTTTATTATAAGCGGCGACAACTGCGAATTCTATGCCGTTAAGTTTGCTAACTTCTAATTTCCAACTTTTAACCTCCAACTTTTCCGGCTGATAAACCGGAATATTGTGGCCTGCGGCTATTGATTTTGTCGGGGGCGGAGTTAAAATTTTTTTTCGGCCGGCAGGCCGATCGGGATTTGTGACTACGAGTGTCGGTGGCAGGCCAGCTTTGATTAATTGATCTAAAATTATGGCCGCAAATCTGGGAGTGCCGAAGAAAATGTATTTCATAATAACCATTAGCCACTAGCGAAAGAATTTATTTTGTCTTGTATATTTGCTCCGCTCGGTCGATAAATAATTTGCCATGTAGATGATCTGTCTCGTGCTGGAAGACGCGAGCGAGCAGACCCCAAGCTTTGATTTTTACTGATTTGCCGGTTTTGTCCTGACCTTTGAGCGTTACTTTTAGAGCACGAGGCGTCGGACCATATGAGTCCGGCACGCTTAGACAGCCCTCTTCTTCGGCGACGGATTCTTTGGAAATTTGGATCAGCTCCGGATTAAAAATTGAATAAAATTTGTTGCCGACTTGGGCCACGAAGACGCTGATATTGAGACCGATCTGGTTGGCGGCAAGGCCCACGCCTCGCGCCTCCTTCATTATGCGGCGCATACTTTTTATTAATTCACCTATTTCTTTTTTGGTAAACTTTGCAAAATTAAATGGCGCGGTTTTCTGCCTTAGAACCTTTTTATCGCTGTCTTTTTCTACGGATAAGATGTCTGGGTGAGGCATATGATTTATTGAGGCTTGTTTTGCTCGTTGATTTTCTCATTTTTCATGAGAGAGGTGGTGGCTGGAGAATGCAAAACTTTCATAAAGTAAGCACCTCTGTTGAGGATGTCTTTTTTTTCGGCTACGGATTTGGCGAGCGATAGAAGCCTACTTTTGTCGAACTTTTTGGCTAACTTGATGTAGAGAGCTTTATGGGCGTTGTCGCCGAGTATTTGAGATATTTCAAGGCCAATAAGCTGAAATTCACGATAAACTCTGGATTTTTGGCCTCTTTTGTTCATCTCTTCGAGGTATTTACCGCCCAAGTCGCCAAAGAGTTTCATAACCATATTATGCATCACAAATTGATTTCCCGCAACTATTTAAGCCGAGCCTCGGCGGGTTTATAATGAGATTATGAAATCTTGGACGCGGAAGCGAAGACTGCGCCGGGGCGTAACTTTTTTGATTTTCAGTCCCGAACTTAATCTAACCCTAATTCTAAATTTTGGAGTTTGGCGATGAATGATTTATAATTAAGAAATTATGAGAAAATTCATACATACGGCGGCGGAGTTTTGGGTGGTCTTTGGTTTGTTGGCGGTAGTCGTTACCGGCGGAGCGGGTTATGCTGGCTATATTTATGGCACTGAACATCCTAAAACTTTTGTAGTCAAGGGTGTTTCAAATATTACCAATGATCCAAAGGTGTCCGCCGATTTCGGCGCTTTTTGGCAAGCTTGGAAGATGCTCAAGGATGAGCACATCAAAGGAGCTGATTTGGCCGAGCAAAAGCTGGTTTACGGCGCGATGGATGGCTTGACGCGGGCCTTTGATGATCCGAATACTAATTTTTTTCCGCCGGAAGACGGTAAAAAGTTTGAAGAAGATGTTCGGGGTAATTTTGGCGGAATTGGCGCGGAGATCGGCATTCGAAATGATGTCTTAGTCATCATAGCGCCGCTAAAAGATTCTCCGGCTGAAAAGGCCGGACTTCGAAGTGGCGACAAAATTTTGAAAGTCGACGATAAAGATACCGCGAATATGAAAGTAAACGATGCGGTGAAAGTTATCCGCGGCGAGATTGGCACTAAAGTTAAGTTAGCTATTTTGAGGAACGGCTGGGAGAAACCACAGGACTTTACTATTACGCGTGGACAGATTATTGTGCCGACTGTCGAGCATAAAATACTTGAGGGTAGTGTGGCTTATATTCGTCTCCGATCTTTTAATGAAAATGCCCCCGGGCTATTTTATGAAGCCATGCGCGAGGTTTTGGGTAAAGGCATAAATGGTCTGATTCTTGATTTGCGCGATGACCCGGGGGGTTTCTTGGAAGTTTCAGTGGACATCGCCGGTTGGTTTATGGATCCGGGTTCTACGGTTGCTGTGCAGGAATTTCGTGATCCGGGCCGGACGCGAACTTTTCGAACTGTCGGCAAGGGTATTTTGAAGCCGGTCCCTACCGTGGTTTTGGTGAATCAAGGGTCGGCTTCGGCGTCGGAGATTTTGGCCGGCGCGCTGCGCGACAATCTCGGCGTCAAGCTGATTGGTGAGAAGACTTTTGGTAAGGGAACGGTGCAGGAGGTCAGAAAGCTCTTGGACGGTTCGAGCCTTAAAATAACAATTTCGCATTGGAAATTGCCAAAAGGGGATTTGATTGAAAAAGTTGGCATCAAGCCGGATTACGAAGTAAGGCTTAGCGACGAAGATATAAAATCCGGCAAAGATCCACAGCTTGAAAAGGCGAAGGAGGTTATGAAAGAATTGATTGAAAAAGCGGAAGTTAAAACAGCAGCGCAGAATTAAAATTTATCTTATTGCAATCTGCTATTTTTTTGGCGATATTTATAGCAATAGTCATTGTCCCTAAATTCATCCTAACTTGCTTTTTTGGTTGAGCGGAGGTATAAAAGAAGGATTAATATGAAAGTAGTCTTGTTAAAAGATGTTCGGGGGTTGGGAAAAAAGTTTGAGGTAAAAAATGTGCCGGACGGTTATGGCCGGAATTTTTTGGTGCCAAAGGGATGGGCGAAACTCGCGACTGATGAGGCGATGTCCCTGAAAGCATCACATGAGGCTCGTGAAGACGCTACTTTGGCGAGTCTTAGGAAGTCAGCTGAAAAAATAGAAAAGCTAAATCTTAATTTTTTTGTCGCTGGAGACGCAAAATCCGTGTTCGGTTCGGTGAGTCGCGAGGATATTGAAAAAGAATTAAGGGCCAGAGGCTTTGGTGATTTTGAGCTTGACTTGCCGAAATCTATAAAGGCTGTGGGCGAGCATGTCGTGCCGGTAAATCTCGGACGAGGTATTGAGGCCAAGATGAAGGTGGGGATAGAGCTAAAAAAATAATCCGCTAGTCGGCGGATTATTTTTAATATTATTTAACCTGAGGAATGACCTTAACAATCTTTGCGTGGCGGATAGAGCCGTCAAATCTAGTCTTGCGGCCCGGAGTAAAGTCAACAACGCCGGTGATTTTAGCGTAAAGCGTGTCATCGGCTCCTTTAGCAACGCCTGCGCCATGAAGAAAGTGAGAGCCTCTTTGGCGGATAATGATTTGGCCAGCCTTGACCCACTCGCCGTGGTTTTTCTTGATACCGAGCCGCTTTGAGGCTGAATCTCGGCCTAATTTAGTTGAACCAGCAGATTTTGTAGATGCCATACCTTGGAATATCTGTATTTAGTTGGTATTACCTAGATTATAGGGTATATTGATTTAGATGTCAACGGTTTGAAATTTGAGCTAGATAAATAAGCTATAAAATCGTCATTGCGAGGAGAGTCGGTAGCAATCGACTCGACGCGGCCCTGCCTACCGGCAGGCAGGAATCTTACAATAATGTTTTTAAAATTTTAGTAACCATCAAGGTGAGATCGCCACGGAAGACCCCTGCCTACCGGCAGGCAGGTCGCGATGACGATCTCAAGCTATTTTTCGCCAAGCTTGTTTTGTTTAATTAACATGATACTAAAATGAAAATATTTTTTAATAAAATTAGGGTCTTCGTTGGAAAGCATAAGAAAGAAATTGTTTTTGGGGTGTTGGTGTTTTTGACAACAACGACAAGTTTCGCGTTGGGCTATCTTTTGGGCCGCGACAGCAGTCGTGCGCCGATTATTATTCAGAAAGTTGACGCTAGGAGATAATTTGTATATAATTTAGGTTGTTTGGTATCGGGTTGCTTTTTGAAAATTTGGAGAGAAGGTGATGGTCATTGCTCTGATTTGGATTGGCCTCTTTTCGCTTTTTTTTGGCATACAATCAGCAGCTGCTTGCGATACAATCGTAATGGATGCGTCCACATTTAGACTTTTTCATTGGTTATCAATTTGTTTTGGAGCTGTGTTGTTCGGTTGTGGCCAGTCTTTGGCGGTTTCTTATTGTCTTTACTTTGATTTTGATAAGGAAATGCTATTTTGTTCTGTTGCATATCCTTCCTTTGGCTTTTTCAATACTGCCCATTCTTTGTGTATTTTGAAGCGTAAATGAGCGGACTGGAGAAAAAGCAATCTCGGTTTTTGTGGTAACAATTTTTCGTTTGTTGATGTTAACTATTGGAAGCCCTAAACGATGAAAGGAGGGGCTATGAAAAAAGCGCTAATTAAGAAGGGGGCGAAGTGTTTGGTATGTGGCAAGGTCTTCGGGAGTGGCGATAAGGTCAGGCGCTTGGAAGTATGGACGGTTCGCGTGAAACCGCGAAAATCCACCATCAAGACAAACGGATTTGTTCACCCCAAATGCTTTAAGAAAATATTTTCACCGGTGGTGATGCGACGCGTCGAGAGACAGATAAAGAGAAACAAGAAAAATAAATAAGAATAACAAATCGACTCGAGTCATATCGAGTCATTTTTTTATTGTCCAGTATCTTTCCGATCGGAAAGATACTGGACAATGGGAATAGTGATTCGAGTCGGGGTAAATACTTGTAGGACTCTGTGCTTCGAGCCTGCCCGCTGGTAGGTGGGGGCAGGTTGGCGTTTACTTTACCCGAGTCGGTCATTTTGGATGAAGATTCTCAAGCCTTTTAGCCAAATCTTTAAGGTTCTTCCGAGCGGCATGATACTACTAATATAGAAGAGTTCGATGAGTCCTTTAAAAACCCAGGCTGGGAAGCCGGAGAATACGAAGGATCCGATTTTGGCGATAGCGTATTTGCCGCCGATCGGGATGACATAGGGATATTCACGAGGCGTGAATTGGATATGCTTGGCCATCAGCTCGAGTCCTTGTTCGTATTTTATATCGGCGATGATATTTTTGGCCACGACTTTTGCCTGCTCGATTGCTGCCCGGGCGACCATCGGAACAGGTTTTCCGGTTGTGGCATCGTAAACACAAATGGCGTCGCCTAGCGCGTAAATCCTACCATAGAGTTTTAGGTCTTCGGTTTGAGGCAGGCATTTCATTTCACCCATGACCACGACTCGCCCCCCCTCATTTTTGAGTGGCAGAGAACCCATGAGTCCGGACGACCTCACGCCGCCGGTCCAAATCAGTATGTCGTAGGGAATTTCTTTTTTGCTCTCGAGGAGGACTTTTTTATTTTCGACCGCGACGATTTTTTCCGAAGTTAAAATTTCTATTTTTAGTCGGCGGAGCCGTGCCTCCGCTAGTGCCGAGATTTTTGGTAGAAATCCGGGCAAGACTATGGGCGGACTGCCGATCAAGGTTATTTTTGATTCGCAGGCCATTTTCATTTCCTGATTGAGTTCGCAGAGCCAGTTCTGGAGTTCGCCGGCGAACTCCACGCCTGTCGGACCGGCGCCGCCAATGACGATTTTGATTTGCGCTCCGCCATCAGAATGAGCGGCAATAATTTTATCACGAAGCGTGATTGCGTCTATAAAGGTTTTAAATGGGAGGGCGTTTTCCTTTAGTCCGGGAATATCGAAATAATTAGTTTCGGCGCCGATGGCGATCACAAGATAATCGAATTTATATTTACCCTCGTGTGCTAAATGGATATCTCCTTCGATAAGATCTAGTTCCGAGATTTCGTCGTTGATCATTCTAATGGGATGCCCAGCTATGATGTCGGAGATTGGGAAGGTGATTATTTGATGGAGGTCGCAGTAGTTTGCGGTTTCTTTGGAAGTGGTCGCGGCTTCGTAGAGTGTCGGCTGGTAGGTTTGATAAGAATGGCGATCTATAACTACGACTTCGTAAAATTTTCTAAGACATAATCGGTGCAGTTCTTTTGAAATTTCGAGCGCGGCTTTGAGACCGCCGAAACCAGCGCCTAGGATTACGATTCTTTTTTTACTATTTTCCATATTCTTAAGTTTATCATACGGTTTTAATGTGTGATATTATGGAGATAGTGAAAATGATTAATTCTTAATCCAATGTTTAAATTTATAAAATAATATTGTAAGATTCCTGCCTGCATCGCCTTTGCGTAGCCCTGCCTACCGGCAGGCAGGCGCTACGGCGAAGCGAGGCCGGCAGGCAGGGCCACGGATCGATCAAAGCATCGACCCTCGCAATGACGAACTCCATTGTAAGATTGCCACGGATCGATCAAAGCATCGACCCTCGCAATGACGAACTCCTTAGAAATTTTTATGAATTATCTTAGTCAATTAACCGAGAAGGATTTTTCAAAAGAAACCGTGCTGGTGCGGGTTGATTTGAATGTGGAGCGGCTAGCTGATTCTTTGCGTTTGCGCGCCATCATTCCTACTTTGAAATTTCTTTTGGAGCGAGGAGCGACGATTATTATTTTGAGTCACCGGGGACGGCCCGCGGGAGTTGACTCTGCGCTGACACTCGCGCCCCATGCAGCGTATATCTCCGAAAAAATAGGGGAGCGGGTGGAGTTCGCGCCAAATATGGATAATCTACCGGAGGGGCGAGTATTATTGCTCGAGAATTTGAGGTTCGATCCGCGCGAGGAAAAAGACGATAACGAGTTCGCTAGAAAACTAGCTTCGCTCGGCACGATGTATGTAAATGACGCTTTTGCGGTGTCGCATAGAGCTAATGCCTCCGTCGTGGCAATCGCCGGATTTTTACCGTCTTACGCGGGCCTGCTTTTTGAAAAAGAATATAACGCTCTTTCGAAAGTGATGGCGGGCGCGGAACATCCATTGATATTTGTGATAGCGGGCGCGAAGATTGCTGATAAGCTCGGAGTGATCGAGCGGTTTTGGGATCGCGCGGATTTATTTTTACTCGGCGGTGGACCGGCGAATACCGTGCTCAAGGCTAAAGGCGTAGATATCCAAAATTCTATTTATGATGAGGGCTTGCTTGATTTTGCCTCAAAGCTCGCGGGTTCGGATAAGGTGATCGTGCCTCAGGATTGGGAGGTGGGGGATCATCGTATTTTAGACATTGGTCCGTCGTCTTTGAGGCGTTTCAGCGAATATATTTCTCGCGCGAAGACTGTCGTCTGGAATGGGCCGATGGGACTCTATGAAGATCCGCGATTTAAAGCCGGTTCGGAGGGGGTGGCGCGAGCTATTGCCGAAAGCGGAGCATATTCTATAGTCGGCGGAGGAGAGACGACTGAGCTAGTGATCAGGCTCGGCCTCGAAAATAAATTTTCATTTGTTTCTACTGCTGGCGGAGCGATGCTCGAATTTTTATCCGGCAAAGATTTGCCGGGGATCGAGGTATTGAATTTTTAATTTTTAGTAAAGCTGGTAGTATTTAGGTGAATAGATTTTTTTAATCATTATGTCTCGAGAATCATTTGATCCAAAAGTAGAAAAACCGGAAGAGATAAAATCCGAATCTCTAAAGTCCCCAAATCTTGAAGGCGAAAAAAAGGAAAAAAATAAACGCTCGCTACGGGAAATAATAGAGCTAAAAGATAAACTCCGCTTTGTCGCCAAAATGCTTTCAAAAAACTTTGATTTGAAGGTTGTCCCGGGCGATGGTTGGGCTGCCGGCCTTTCGGAAAAGTTTCAAAGAGAGCGTCTTAAATATCCGGACAAAAGCTTGGAAGAATTTGATCCCGAGCTTCTAACGCCGGAGATAATGAAATATCCGGAGAAAGACTTTTTGGAAAGGAGCGAGGATTATATCTGGGGCGTATTTCGTCATGAAATGGGGCATATCAAACACTCCGACTATCAATCTCTTATTGAATCTCAAGTGGCGGCGAAAAAAGAGGGATATGACCCGATGGATCTTTTTTTGATCTATGATGCCTGGGAGGATGGACGATCCAATAATATGGAAGGACAAACTTCAAAAGCGGCCCATTATCGTCTCGGAATTTATCTGAAAGAAGATATTGCCGAAACTTTGCTTCTTGACTTAGAGGAGAGACCATTACCCATTCAATACGGCGCGCTTTGCTGGGCAAAAGGAGCGGAATCTTTTATTGAAGGTTTTAATTTCGAAGAATTAAAAGCAAAGATTAAGGATGAGCATGTATTAAGAGCATTTGAGGAAACGCGAGGTGTTCTAGATGAATATTTGAACGAATCAAAAGGAAGGAAGGCTTTTACCGAGGTTTTATGGCAAAGAGGGTGGCCGATTTTTAAGGAGCTTATTAAAAAGCATATTGAGGGGGAGGCCAAGCAAGATTATAATAAACAGCAAGAACAAAGCGAGGCATCTGAGGTTCCAGAGGAGGGTGATCAAGGAGATGAATATGGTGAGAGAGAAAGCGAAGCGAAATCTGGAGTGAAGGCGTGGGATGAACTTTCTGATCAGGAGAAGGAGGGATATATAAAAGCAGCTCGCGAAAATTTGACTGAACAGGAACGCGAATTTGTAAAACAGATACAGCCGAGGTCGGTACAAATGAATGAACGCGAAGACGGTATCGTAGAGGCTACTATCAAGAATATTACGAATGAAGATATTAAAAATGCCGAGCAAGAGGAGTCGGAATATGAAAAAGTAAGACGAGAAGTCGAAGAGGAAAATTTAAAGTCTAAACACCAAGAGATTGAAGAAGCCAAGAAATCTCTTGAAAAACTCAAAGAGCATGAGTCCGGTCTTACTGAGGCGGAGCGCGAACAATATGAGAAGTATTATGCCGAAGTTAAAAAATATATAAGTCCTCTGGTTGAGAAACTTGATGAAGTGTTTCCGCTTCAAGAGGGTGTTGGGTGGGAAGGTGGCCAAATAAGGGGTAAACGGGTTCAGATGCGCGGGCTTGCCCGGGAGATTCCTACTGGGCGCGGAAAAATTTTTGAGAAGAAAGAACTTCCCGAGATAAAAGAAGCGGCTTTTACGCTTTTAATAGATATTTCCTTTAGCATGGTTGTTGGTCAAAAGATCGAGGAAGCATTGAAAGCTGCTATACTTATGGCAGAAGCCTTATCTCGTAGAAATCTTCCATTTGAGATTTTGGCTTTTAATGCTAAACTTTTGGAATTAAAGGGTTTTAAGGATAAATATTTTGGTAAAAAGAAAGTTGATTTATTACGAGTGCTTCAAGAGGTGCGGACACGGTCTGCTGGATATAACGATGATGGTTATGCAATAGATGTAGCGGCAAGGCGTTTGCAGAGGCAGTTATTGGATAACGATGCTCAAGGCGCTTTGATAGTATTTTCTGACGGTCAACCCCATCCAAGCGACGCACACGCGGGACCTGAGTGGGAGCTTCATGGTATTGTTAATAAATGGTCAAAGAAAGTTCCATTGATTGGAGTCGGTATCGGTCCGAATATGAAATCCACAATAGAAAAATATTATGGAAAAAATGGATTATCGGTTCCGGATGTTACTAAGCTTCCCCGTGCACTGCTCGATATTTTAAAGAGACAGTTCGCTCGTTTTGAAAAATAACAATCAATACCACTACATACTATGTCAGAAAATTCAGGTTTTAAGCCTGAGGCGGGTCTCAAGCCAGAAGAGTCAATAGAAACTCAACCCCAAATTTTTGAGGGGATAGTTTTTAGTGAATCAGAAAAGAAAGGCATTAAATCATCTACGCATAAACCTACATATAGAAGTAGCGATCCGGATAGAAAAATTATGGTTCTTGAGGATGGTTCGGTTAAGCCTGAACTGGGAAAATCATATAAGGTGCGAGTCGTGAGGGATACCAAGCCAGAAGATCCCAAATTGGGAAAATTAATTGTTGAGATAGTTCCTGAATCATTGGAACCCAAGGAATTAGAAAAAGAAACTATCAGTGTGGATTATGAAAAAAAAGTGGTTAGAGTTGGACGAGAGAGAACCCCAATTTTTGAAGGATCAAGCGAAAAATTAACTTGGCAGCTGCAGGCCGAGCAGTTTCGTGAACAAGGACAAACTATGGTTGAGCTGTCGTTTAGACGCAATGATGGGGTTGAGATAAAGCCGGGTGGGGCCGTGAGAGGGAGGGTGAGGTTTGGAGAATATGAGAGATACCTACCTCTTGCGGAATATATGTTGCTTAAAAAAGAGAACTCCGAGTATTTGGCGGCGGTGGATGCGGTTAATGGTGGTGACGAGAAAGCTCGCGAAGCGGCGGAGGAATATCTTGATAAGTTAAAAAAAGAACATCCAAATCGGGAGGGTATTTTTCGGGTATTGCGTCATTTGAATACGATGGCGATTAAGGAATCACGAGAGATTTTAGAACGCGATCCTTATTTCGTTGAGACTCCTCATGTGGTTGCGACTATGGAAAAGTTTATCAGGCTGGTGAATAGACAACGAGAGCGTAATCAAGGAATTATTATTCTTGAAGGAGATGCCGGCACTGGCAAGAATAAAATAGTTGAGCATCTGGCATATCTTACTAAGCGGCCAATTTATCGCTTCACTTGTTCCGCCGGTAAGGATGAGCAGGATTTGAAGTATTTGCTTGAATTTGATGCTAAAAAAGGAACCTATCGCATCAAATCGACCGTTATTGAAGCACTGGAAACACCGGGGGCGATTTTGGAGTTTGATGAAATTAACACACTCAGACCAGAGGTAGCGAAGATGTTGAATTCTTTATTAGATCACGACAGGGCTATTTTTCTAGGAGAAGGCGGGGGAGTGATTCGGGCCGCTAAAGAAGTTATTTTGGTGGGCCTCCAGAATCCGCAGCATTATATGGGAGTAAAACCGCTGGTCGAGACAATCAAATCTCGAGCTCGCATCATGGAGGTTGCTTATCCACCCTTTGAGAACGAAAAAGCCAGTTCTAAAGAAAAGACACAATATCGTTCTGATGAGGGACTTATTATTCGTCAGTATATTCCCGAATTGAAAGATTTGGACACGAAGGATTTTCAGTTACTTTGGGATGCGGTCGTAAATGGTGCGTTCAAAAATAAGGCGGAAGCTGCGCATATTTCAGAACTCTTAACCGAAGCTAGAAAAGGACTTATTTTAGACATAAAGGAGGTGATTACAATTGCCAATAAAATTCGTGAGGCATATAGGGGGTATCACGAAGGTAAGTCGGACGCGCCGATAAAATTTATCTTCAGCTTGCGCGAGTCCGTGGAATGCGCTTTTGAATTACCTTATGTTGAGGTGACTAGCGAAGAAAAACTCAGAGGCGTGACGAGAGCGAAAAAAGCAGTGCAGGAAGTTATTTTGCCGAAGATTCCATTGGGAGAAGAGCGCATTTATTTAAAGAGTCTTATTAACGAACTTTAAATATTTTTTTATTGGTGTTTTCAGAAAGTCCGATAATATAGCGATATAGATTATTTGCTGACCTTAAGAAAAAAAAGCCCCGTTTTAGCGGGGCTAGGATTTCGACGACTAAGCCATGGCTAGACTTAGTCGGAGTTCGGCATGGCTAGCCGAACCAAAAATGCCTTTCAAATAACTTATTCAATTATATCATATCAAATACCCATTTGTCAATGGGTAAAAAATGTAGATTTTAAGCCCTTTTTGGGTTGTTGTGGTGGAGTAGATGAGTGGTATTTCTTGCATAAGCGTGCGGATTCTGAGTTTGACTGTTATATTAAAATAAGGACTTTAAAATTAGGAGCCACAAATGCGTCGAACTGGCATATTTTTTTTGATGGCGGCGATGTTTTGTCAAGTGGTTTTGATTTTTCACTTGCTGGTCATAGGGCTTTTAACTTCGGCTTCGATTGTGGGTATTGCGATACTATTTGAAATTCTAGCTTGCTGGTATGTGGATATGGGCGCGCGGCGGGAATATTCCGGCGTGGCTGTGGATGCCTGCAATCTCGCGCCCGGAAAATATCCCATAAAACATTACGGCTTGCACGCGACCGGAGCGATGTCGGCGGTTATAGTTTACAAAGACTCTATACGACTTTGTTTTGTGGAGGGATATTATAACCCGGAAATTAGTTGGGAAGATATCAAGGTTGGTAAGGCGCGGTTTTTGCAGATAGCGGGTTCGGGTCTGAACAAGAAGTATTATATTTGTCCCTAATCCTAATTTTAACCATTGACCCTTCGGGGTCATTTTTGTGTATAATGAGTTTATGTTAAATAAAGATATCGTAGTTATCTACCACGGCGAGTGCAAAGATGGTTTTGGCGGAGCATATGTGGCGTGGCTAAAGTTTGGCAACAAGGCCGAATATATTGGTGTTCAGCATCGCGACCCGCCGCCGGAAGACCTCAAGGGCAAAGAGATTTATTTTATCGATTTTGTCTATAAAGAGCCGGTGATGCGCGAAGTGGTGGCTAAAAATGCAAAAGTTGTTGCGCTTGATCATCATATAAGTTCTAAAGATATTTTGCCGATTGCGAGCGAGTATGTTTTTGACAATGATCATTCCGGTAGCGTTATTGCTTGGCAGTATTTTTATGCAGAAAAAGCTGTGCCGAAACTTTTGTCTATCATCGAAGATAATGATTTGTGGAAATTTAAGGTGCCGAAAAGCCGAGAGATATTTATGTACCTGCAGACGGTGGCGTGGGATTTTAAGGAATGGAAACGGCTCGCGAAGAGGCTAGAAAAATCGGAGACTAGAAAAAATATCATTGAAAAGGGGGCTTCAATTTTGGCGTTTGAGAAAAATATGGTTGAGTCGCTGGTGCGTGGCAGCGCCGAGCTGGTGGAGTTTGAGGGGTACAAGATTTATGCCGTAAATTCGCCGGTGGCGGCGTCTGACATCGGGCATGCTTTATCCAAAAAACAGCCACCAATAGCTATAGTTTGGAGCGAGCGCGATGGTAGGGTGGTTGTGTCGCTTCGTTCGGATGGATCGGTGGATGTGGCGCGGCTCGCGGAGAAATATGGCGGAGGAGGACACAAAGCTGCGGCGGGATTTTCGCTTTCGATAAATGAACCGAAGCCGTGGAGGATAATCAGATAATTTAAAAATTAAATATCAAAATGAAAAATTATGGTAACCCCTCGACAAGCCTGCCTGCCGGTAGGCAGGGCTCAGGGAATAAAAAAATTATTATATATACCGATGGGGGGGCGAGGGGGAATCCGGGGCCGGCGGCTTGCGGCTATGTGATTGATGACAAGCCTTATGGGGAATATCTGGGACACGGAACAAACAACGAGGCTGAATATCGAGGCGTGATCGAGGCTTTGAAAAAAGTTTATGCGATACTCGGGCGCGCGAAGGCCACCAAGGCAGAGATCGAGGTGCGGATGGACTCGGAGCTCATCGAGAGACAGCTCAAGGGTATTTATAAAGTGAAACAGCTACATCTCAAGGTTTTATTTACAGATGCCCACAACGAAATAAAAAATTTTAAGAAAGTTGTTTTTGTGCATATCCCGCGGGAAAAAAATAAAGAGGCGGACAAGATGGTGAATGAAATTTTGGATTCCGAGCGGTAGTCCCTCGATTTCGCTCGGGACATAAAAACAACCCCTGCGGGTTGTTTTTATGTCAGTAGATAATAAGCCGGATTCTGTACGTCTCGTCTTGCGACGAGGCGGATAATTATTTATCTGGGCCCCGCATCGCTACGGGGCTCTAGCGGTTCTCCCCAACTTGCATTGGAGCGCGACCTTGCACTCGGGTAAGGATTTAGCTGTTTCACCTCAACCTTTTGATCTCTATAGTTGAGTTAAGCCTAGCGACTCCTGCACAAATACAGCGACATATTGGAAGCTCAAAATAAAGATGAGCTCGAGGCGCGAAATCCGAAGTTGTGCCCACTGCGGCACTGCGAGGATGAGCAACGAAGAGATCGCTTTATTTTGAGCTTCTCTCCGAGCCAGAATATTTTTTCTTCTGGCGTTGTTGCTCGTCGCTCGAGTATCCAGTGGATACACTTCGCTTCTCGCGCCTAGCCAGAAGAAAAAATCTTTCTGGCCAATAGTCGTTGAATTTGTGCAGGAATCGCTGCTTGAGATTGGGCTCCTCGGATCCTTTCGGACCGAGCATCACTGTTCGCACCTCTGTATCACTACCGGCAGGCGTTACCTGCTACCCTTGTCCCGCTAAGCGGGACCGAGTGTCCGGACTTTCCTGTCCGAAACCGCCCGATATCTATCGGACTGTTCGGACCAATCATCTGTCCACTGACTTATTTATTATATCATATCTTGGCTAATTTGACAAGTAGGGGATGGGTATGGTATAATAAAAGTATAATTTGGGGGTCCCGTTTTGGAGTGCTGATTATGAGCACAATTATGGGATACGAGATCGAAGTGGTGGGTGTCGATAGGAGTAAGGAGGGCGTGGCGCATCGCGTCACGATGAGCGCCAATCACACAGGCGGTTTGGCGCGCAAATATCAGGCCGTTTTTTTTCTTCAAAACGGTAAACTGCAGAAAGGCGGCGACAAGGACATTCCGCGAGTGATTCTCGAAGAAATGCGTCGCCAGTCGGTCGCGATCTTGCGAGAAAATCGCGGAGTCGAGCGAGGTCGGTACGAAAAAAATGGCAGTCGCGCTCGGGCGCGGCAGGAGGAAGAAGCGCGCGAGCGAGTGCGGGAAGCGCAACTGGACATGTTTGATGTCCGGTGAGCGACGCAGAAAACAAAAGGCCCCGGTTGGATAAGATTCCAGCCGGGGCCGATATTTTTATTTGAAGAATGTTGCAAATCCCGCTTTTAGAGCCTCAAGTTCGTCGGGAAACATCACAATGCTTTTATCGTCGATTACCGAGTTTTTGTCTTCTTTGGTGGTTGTCATTATGTCCTTTAGGTCTGTAACTCGGACAAGGAGTTTGCGAGTTTTGTCCGGAGTTCTGACCCAGCGATTGAAGGTGCGGGGATCGGTCACAAAGCCGAAAGTCGCGACGCTTTCATCTCCGGCTTTTTCAACGCGGGACAGAAGTTTTATGTTCGCGATGACTCCGAGTTCCGTGAGTTTCCGATGTAGTCCCAGGCCGAGTTCTTTTTTGATAATGCGGTTGATAGCATCGGTTTCTTCTTCCCTGGAGATTAGCAGTTTGGAGTGAGCCGTTACCTGGCAGACGCCAGCATATGATTCCGGCTCGTATTGCTCACCGGCTCGCTTGTGTCCGCCACGACGGATCAAGACGGCTGTGTTGCCGGCACTATCACCAAGGAAGACCAGCACTCCGACGGACTTTTTTTGTTCGGCTACTTTCTGGCTCATGCTCCACTCCTTTCGTGGTAGAGGGCCCTCATCTCGTCAAAACGCTCAAAGGCCCGTTTGAGCGCTTTTTTGTCGCTCGCAAACATCGCCGTCCCGCGTTTGAAAAAACCTTCGCGCCGAGCGTCGGTCCTAATCAGATCCGTTTCGCTTTGGCGAAGGATGTTCAGGCCCGTGCAGGGTTCGAACCGAAGCTCGAGGACTTTTTCCAATGGGAGATAGGCGGCGTAAATGACGCATCGCTTTACTGTGTCTTCGAATTCGCCTAGCAGAATCGCAAATTTGAGAATTTCCGTCGGATTGAGATTGGTCTCCTCCCTTATCTCTCGTTCGAGTGTGATGACGATACCAGCTGTGCCCAAGCATTTTTCCGCGATGGTTTGTCCGCCATGCGCGGTTGGCTGGGATAAGCCGGCAAAGGATTCTTCCATGAGCCGTTTCTTGCCTGCTTTATCGATCTCGACTTTGTAATGGCCGCGGCGCACAAGAGCCGCGCAGCGGTCAGAGCCTATTTCAGAGAGGATAATGATACCTACGGAAGATTTTTCGCGATCTCGCATCTCGCCTCCGATGTAAAAGAGCGTATGTGTAATATAACAAAAACATCCCCATTTGTCGAGGATGTTTTTTGAAGTCACTATAGCTGATTCAGCGAAGCATCCACATCTTGAAATTCAGAGTCGAGATCAATCGATTCGATAGCTTGGAGTTCTTGGGCTACGGCGGCATCTTCGGGAGAGAGTGTCGTGGCCGGAAGATATTGCAAATTCGGCGTTTCTACCGGTCCTTTATTCCAAAAGTAGGTGACAGCCAGCAGGGTGGCCACGGTTACGATGATTGTAATGATTAATTTGTTCATCCCGCACATAACTCGAGCCATAGACTTTTTGCTTAGCATAGCTTTGCAGAAAAATCTTGGAAGAGTTAGTTAACTTGACTATATTATTGTTGAGTCGTAGTGGCAGTGGTCGTAGCGACTCTGCCCCCATCTCTACCGCCTTTCGCAACTCGAGCCAAGGCTGTCGCGGCATCATGGATGGCCTTTCTCGCAGCTTGGACTACATCCCTCAAGACTCGAATGTCTTTATTTAAGGCTTCGCGGACGGCGCTAACATCAACTCTTAGTTTTTCATCAGTCGTAATATTGACTGCGTAAACTTTGTCAGCTTGCGCCCCTACAGCCTCTTCGGCTTTGGCAACGGCGGTTTTTGCTGTTTCGATCGCTGATCTTACGGTTGTGACATCTGCTCCTCGGTCGGCTACTTTCTGCATTCTCTCTTCGATTCTTGCAAGAACTTTCTTTAATTTTTCGAGAACATCCAAGAAATGATCGGTGAGCCGGTCATTTAATTCCTCGATTTGTGTCGCTATCCTTTCGACTATCTGTCTTCTTCGCTCATCTTTTATTTCTGCTAATCTTTCTTTGAGCTTTATTCTTTCCTCTTCAATTTTCTTTTTTGTTTCATCGCGCCGAATCGAGATTTCTTTTCGGAGATCTTCGCGTTTATCCTTGGTTAAATCTTTTATCTCGTCTCTTTTGGCCTCCAGCGCCTCACGAGCTTCGCCCTTTAGATTTTTAATTTGGGATCCGACTTCTTTTCTGGCGGTTTCTGCCGCGTTTTGAGCTTCTTTTCTCAAGGCTTCGACATCAAGTCGCCCGTCTTTGCGGATGGCTTGGATGGCATCACGCATCTGTGCTGATTGCGTTTCGGCCGGAACTTCGCTTTGCGCGAACGCAGCCACGCCTGAGATGCTAATCGCGACTGTTGCTATTGCTAAATATTTTTTAAATATCATCATTTTTAATCTTTTAATTTTAGACCTTTGATGTTAATTATCGCCATCCGTGTTTTTTTGTCAATTTGCTAGTTTGCCGTTATTATTGGGGTATGTTGATAACTTTCAGTAGGAAGAACTTGATATTTTTGATAATAATTGTTGCCGCGATTTTGCGGTTGGTAAATTTGGGCTCGGGCGACCCCATAAGCGATGAAGCGACTAATGCTTTTCGGTCCTTGGGAATGATTGATTTTGATGCGTCGGCGGCGCAACCAACGCCATGGGAGTGGTTAGATCCAGATTTACCGTGGTGGGCGCGCTTGTCTTTTCACGATCATCCATTGCTGACATTTTATATAGAACACTGGTCGATGCGAATTTTCGGCGAGACCGATTTTGCTTATCGTTTGCCGGCGGCGGTTTTTGGACTGTTGTCCGTTTATTGGCTCTATCTTTTAGGCTGTCGACTTTTTAACGAGCGAGTAGGTCTTTTGTCGGCAGTTACCCTTGCCGTGACCGTCAACCATGTCTATGTGTCTCGTATTGGTCTTCAGGAGTCGTATGCGATATTTTTTATCTTATTGATTTCTTATCTTTTTTGGCGAGCTCTTGATGATCGCCGATATTTCTTGCTTTTGGGTGCCGCGGTTGGCTTCGGTTTGCTCGCCAAATACACGACTTTTATCGCGGTCGTAATTTGCCTCGTTTACGCCGCTATATTTCGGCGCGATATTTTTAAAAATAAAAGTTTTTATTTAGCAGTCGGTTTGGCGATTCTGATTATTACTCCCTCTATTATATATAACCTGATGCTTTATAAGACTTTCGGGCATTTTGATTTTCAGATTTCGCATATTTTAGGCGATTATCCGGAGAGTTGGCGCATCGCGCCCGGCAAAACCATAGGCACGCTCAGTGATCGTCTCCGGACTTTGCCGATGAATATTTTTAAAACAAATTCGTGGGTATTTTTAGCATTAGCGTTTGGCGGAATAATTTCGTCCTTGTCATTGCGAGGGCGGCCGAAGCAATCTCTCGCTTTTTTATTTATCGCGACTATCTCGATGTTTTTTCTTTATTTAAAAATCGGCACGGCTTATAGGTTTCTGGCGATGCTCGCGCCCTTGGGCGCGCTGTGGGTGGGTATTTTATTAGATAATGTAGCCCTTCGACAAGCTCAGGGAATAAGATTAAAAATTTTACAAATAATTTTGTGCATATTTTTCGCATTTGAGGTTTTTTATTCAGTAAATAGCCAGATTTTAGCGTATCCTATCGGTAAAATGCCCTGGGCTTACTCAAATGTTCGCTACGAAAATTATAATTGGGGTTATAACGAACTGGGAGAATTCTTGAGTGCCGAGTTTGGCGGTCGAGCGCCGGAGCTTTCTTTTGATGCTAAGTATGATTTTTTGAATAAATTAAAGGATGGCGATATTGCTCGGGTGGTTGCCGCGGGATATCCTACAACTGCGACGCTTATATTATATGAGGGTAATTTTGATTTTGCCGCGAAGCTGTGGTACCTCGACCGATTGCAAGTCTATCACGGTTGGCCGGTGATGAGTTTTAGAAATTATCTGGCCGAATTGGGAGCGCGCGGAGAAAATTATTTTGAAAATCTGGGCTTCCGTGAATATTATTTGATTTTGGCCACAAATATCGTGTCGTCGCCGAACCTTAATGCTTTCGTGGCTGGGAAGCAGTTTGCTTCTATTTTGAACAAGAGAAACGAAGAGGCGTTTAGAGTTTATATTTTTTGATATTTGATTTTTGTTATAATGATGGTATATGCCCCTCAAGGAAGAACTTGATAAAATTTTGGAAGGGGAGGTTTTGGATGATGTTCAAACCTTGAAAAAATACAGCCGCGACGCGAGCCTTTTTGAAGTCGCGCCGGAAGTGGTTGTTTACCCAAAAAATGTCGAAGATGTGAAGAGATTGGTAGATTTTGTAAATAATGGTATCCCCATGCCTACCGGCAGGCAGGCTTCGACTAACTCAGGGAATAGATTGTCTTTAACGGCGCGGGCGGCGGGGACTGATATGACCGGAGGCCCCTTGGGCGAGTCGGTGATAGTTGATTTTACAAAGTTAATGAACCGGACGCTCGAGGCGGGCGAAGGATATGCCATTGCCGAGCCGGGCATATATTATCGAGATTTTGAGCGCGAGACTTTGAAGCGTGGCTACATCTTGCCGTCATATCCGGCTTCGCGTGAGATTTGCGCGCTGGGCGGGATGGTCGGAAATAATTCCGGCGGAGAAAAAACTTTGACTTACGGGAAGACGGCGGATTATGTTTTCAAATTGCGAGCGGTTTTGTCCGATGGCAACGAATACGAATTTTATCCGATGGACAAGACTGGCTTGGATAAAAAAATGGCGTTAGATAATTTTGAAGGCAAGATTTATAGGGAAGTCTATAAACTCGTTGAGGAAAATTATGAGGAGATTCGGATGGCTAGGCCGAAAGTGTCTAAAAATTCGGCCGGTTACGCGCTGTGGGATGTGTGGGATCGGCGGACTTTTGATTTGACCAAACTTTTTACCGGCGCTCAAGGAACGCTCGGACTTATTACCAAAATCGGCGTTAAGTTGGTCAAACCTAAAAAACACGCTAAACTCTTGGCGATTTTTATAAATGACTTGAAAATTTTACCGCGACTGGTTAATGATATTTTAGTCTATAAGCCGGAGAGTTTCGAAGCATTTGACGATAATACTTTAAAATTTGCCTTGAGATATTGGTATGATTTGATAAAGCTGATAAGACCGAAAAATATTTTTTCATTGGGTTGGCAATTTTTGCCGGAGTTTTGGGCGTTTTTGACCGGCGGTTTGCCGAAGCTGGTTCTGCTCGCGGAATTTACATCGGATTTTGAAAACGAAATAGATAAGCGAGCGCGCAAGGCGGAAGGCATCGCGCGGGCGCTGGGCGCGAAGACGAGGTTTGCGAAAACCGAGGAAGAGTCGCGCAAATATTGGACGATCAGGCGCGAGAGTTTTAATTTGCTTCGTTATCACCTAAAAAATAAACGAACGGCGCCTTTTATCGATGATGTGGTCGTGCGCGTTCAGAAGTTGCCGGAATTCTTGCCGGAATTGCGCCGGATTTTGGATGAGTATGATCTGACTTATACTGTCGCCGGGCATGTGGGCGATGGAAATTTTCATATTATTCCTCTGATGAATATGGCGGATCCGAAGAACCGTGAGATGATACCCGAGCTCGCGAAAAAAGTTTACGAGTTGGTTTTTAAATATCAAGGTTCGATGACTGGCGAGCATAATGATGGTCTGGTGCGCACGCCGTATTTGCGCGAAATGTATGGAGAAAAAGTTTACGGATTTTTTGAAGAAACAAAGAGGATTTTTGATTCGCGGGGGATTTTTAATCCCGGCAAAAAAGTGGGCGGTAGCATCAAGTACGCGATGGCTCATCTGGCGAGGGAAAATAAATAAACACGAAAGCAAGAAAACAAATAAACGGTACATTCAAACCCGAAGCGCAACACCTGTTAAAAGCGTCCACAATAGGGCTTAAGACCAATAAAAAACCACGGTTTTGGCCGTGGGTAGGATGAGGTGATTTATTATGTGTTAAGTGGCAGGGTGTCATGACCGGCTCTCGCGTCTTCGTTGATGAGGGCTTGAGAGGTGGCGTTGTTCCAGAGCTTGAGATCTTGCTCAACAAGGCGGAGTATCCAGCCGATATAGAGGTCGGATACGACGGCATTAGAGAAGGTCTTGGGTATGGCCTCTGCTTTGTTGCACATCCAGAGAATGTATTCGGCGAGTTCATGGGCACAAGGCATTTTATCTTTGTCAAGATTGTGATACTCGGCTTCTAGCGTTTGACCAAAGTTTTCACTGATCTTTGCCCGAATGGCCTTGATGGTTTTCGGGTAAAACATGGACTACCTCCTGCCGTAAGTGGGCATATTTTTTGTGACCAGTCCCTTTTCGTCCGGTTTTGTATCCGGGAGGTGCTTCGTAATTTCTGCCTTGATTTCATGGTAGCTGATTTTGTAGTAAGCATGTCCCATTCGGCAGTCCTTTCAATGAATTGTAGATGAACTAAGAACATATTGAGTTTAAGTAATTTTCTTATTAAAATCAAGGCATCGCAATTACTCGTCTAAAATGACACCATAGCCCTCTCGGATGAATGATATAAAAAGACACCGAAATTGATAGGTATATAATAGAGCGAAAAGTCGTTTATACAACTCTAAATATATCTATC